>Ga0164294_10000377_pt1 | contig 41882 bp, 40 predicted proteins | sample GEODES005metaG_FD_111479 | JGI IMG/M metagenome (GOLD analysis project Ga0164294, IMG submission 111479) | Oligotrophic lake water microbial communities from Sparkling Lake, Wisconsin, USA - GEODES005 metaG | ecosystem: Environmental > Aquatic > Freshwater > Lake | place: USA: Sparkling Lake... | reverse complement strand
GCGTGGCCGAGGGCGACGCCTTCAACACCTTCCTGGTCAAGCGTTCGCAGGACCGCATCAACTCGCTGGGCTATTTCCAGGACAAGTTCGAGATCGAGCGTGTCGAGGGTTCCGCGCCGGACCGCATCGTGCTCAAGGCCAATGTCGAAGAGCGCGCCAACGGCGAACTGACGCTGTCGGCCGGCTTCTCGAGCCTCGAGCAGTTCATTCTCCAGGCCTCGATCCGCCAGCGCAACTTCCGCGGCATGGGCCAGACCGTGTCGGCCTCGGTCGACTATTCGAGCTATTCGAAGTCGGTCGAGCTGGGCTTCACCGAGCCGTATCTGTTCGACATGAACGTGGCGCTGGGCGGCACGATCTTCCGCCGTGACTATAACGCGTTCAACTATATCGGTTCGGACCGCTCGACGACCTACAGCCAGGTCTCGACCGGCTTCCAGCTCGTCGCCGGCGTGCCGCTGACCGAATACTGGACGCTGTCGGGCCGCTACTATCTCGCCAAGGACGATGTGACGCTCGACAAGTCGAGCTTCTACTCGGATCTCGGCAAGGGCTTCCTCGAGTGCGATCCGCAAAAGGCGGGCCGCTATTATTGCGAAGCGGTGGGCAACCGCCTCACCTCGCTGGTCGGCCTCACCCTGACCTATGACAGCCTGAACAGCCGCATCCGCCCGACGCGCGGCCAGCGCCTGTCGCTCAGCGGCGACTTTGCCGGCCTGGGCGGCGATGTGCGCTACCTGCGCGCGCGCCTCGATGCCGACAAGTACTGGAACGTCGGCAAGGGCTTCATCGCCTCGGTCTCGGTCGAGGGTGGCTATATCCACAGCCTCGAGAAGAGCAGCGGTGCGGGCAGCGATCCGATCCGCATCACCGATCGCTTCTACCTGGGCGAGCCGCAGTTCCGCGGCTTCGACATCCGTGGCGTCGGTCCGCGCGTGCAGCGCTTCAGCTACACCGGCACCGTTGCCGGCGGCGACCAGCTGCTCGTGACCGACCGCGACCAGATCGTTGACGACGCGATCGGCGGCAAGGCCTATTACCTGACCAAGGCCGAGCTGGAGATTCCGCTGGGTGCCGGCGCGGCCGAAATGGGCCTGCGTCCGTCGATCTTCGTGATGGCGGGCAGCCTGTTCAACATCACCCGTCCGCTGCCGACGATCCAGTTCGCGCAGGCGAAGGACACCAACGGCAACCTGCTGTACAATTCGGATGGTTCGCCTTCGCTGCTGCCGAAGGACAACTTCATCAAGGATTCGGCGGGCAACCAGTATTACATCGTGAGTGCTTCGGACGCGACGAACTCGGGTGCTCTGACCACCTGCGCCATCGGCTATTCGGCCAGCGCCGGCACGCCTTGCGTCGGCACCTCGGTCAACGCGATCTACAACCAGCAGATCGCGCCCTTCTATGAGCGCTATGTTGGCGACTCCCCGATGCCGCGCCTTTCGATCGGCTTCGGTGTGAACTGGAATTCGCCCTTCGGCCCGCTGCGTATCGACGTGGCCAAGACGTTGCTCCACGCCAAGGGCGACGACACCAAGCTTGTAACCTTCAATGTAGGGACTCAATTCTGATGATTATCAAGAAGCGCATTCTTGCCGCGCTGCTCGCGGCACCCGCGGCGCTTGCGATCGCGGCTCCCGCGCATGCGCAGGTCAACGGCATCGCCACTGCCAGCCCGGTGCGCGTGGTCGACTCGTCCAAGGCGTTCTCGGCTGCCCAGCAGCAGATCCAGACGACCTTCAAGGCCGCCTTCGACCAGATCAACGCACGCCGCCAGGCTGCCCAGAAGGAAGCCGAGCCGCTTCTCGCCCAGCTCGACACCAACAAGGACAAGAAGGTCGACGACGCCGAGATCAAGGCTGCCCAGGCTGCCAAGAACCCGGTCCTCGACAAGATCGCCGCGCTGCAGAACACGGCGAACACCGACGTCCAGAAGCTGAGCAACCCGGCCGCCCGCGCCGAGCTGTTCGCGATCGAATCGATCCTGCGCCAGTATGACGCCGCCCAGCTGCGCGTCGTCACTGCCCGCAAGATCGGCGTGGTGCTGACCCCGGAAGCGTTCATGTACGCGCCCGACTCGGCTGACATCAGCGACGCGATCACCGCCGAGCTCGACAAGGCCGTGCCGACCGTGAGCATCCAGCCGCCGGCCGAGTGGCAGCCCGCCCGCGAGACGCTGGCGCTGCAGCAGCAGCTCGCCCAGCTCGAGCAGATCCGCGCCTATCAGGCGGCTGCCCAGCAGCAGCAGCGCCCGGCCGGTGCCGCTCCGGCTCCGGCTGCAGCCCCGGCTGCCGCTGGCGCCAAGAAGCCCGCTGAGCCGCGGTGAGCGAGGAAGCAACGGCAGCCGCCGACATCGGCCCGCTTGATATCAAGCGGGTGATGGCGGCGCTGCCGCATCGTTACCCGATGCTGCTCGTCGATCGTGTCGAGGAGCTGGTCCCGGACCAGCGAATCGCCGCGATCAAGGCGGTCTCGATGAACGAGGAATTCTTCCAGGGGCATTTCCCCGGAAGGCCGATCATGCCCGGCGTCCTCCAGGTGGAGGCGCTGGCGCAGGCGGCGGGCGTGCTCGCGGTCGAGAGCCTCGGCCTCGCCGGCTCGGGCAAGCTCGTCTATTTCATGTCGATCGACGGGGTGAAGTTCCGCAAGCCGGTCGAACCCGGCGTGCTGCTCCGCCTCGAGGTCGAGTTCATCCAGAAGCGCGCGCGCGTCTGCAAGTTCGCCGGCAAGGCGCTGCTCAACGGCGAAGTCGCCACCGAGTTCGAGTTCACCGCGATGATCGCGGACCCGCCGGCCGAATAATTGACCTGCTCGCGGCGTTCGGGCTGTTCGAGACGATCTGGGCCAGCGTCGCGGCGCGGCGCTGGTGGCTGGTGCGCGGCTGATCTTTTACGAAGTTGCGTGCGTCGTGCGTCTCTGCTAGGCGCGCGCCCTCTGCCGGTCGGAAACCGGCGGCTTTTTAAGGAATTTGGTGTGAAGAAAGATACCCACCCCGACTACCACATGATCAAGGTGCAGATGACCGACGGCACCGTGTACGAGACCCGCTCCACCTGGGGCAAGGAAGGCGACACGATGCAGCTCGAAATCGATCCGCTGGCGCACCCCGCCTGGACCGGTGGTCGCGGCCAGATGCTCGATCAGGGCGGCCAGGTTGCGCGCTTCAACAAGCGCTTCGGCGGCCTGAACCTCGGCAAGAAGTAAGCCGGATGGGTGAAACGGCGCGTTCTCGTTAACGCGCCGTTAGCCACCCACGGCTAGCTTGCCCGACATGGCAAGCGCAGCACGAGCATTCGCAGCAGAATTCGAACCGGCCGAGGAACTGGGTCGGCGTCGTTCCATGCGCGCGCCCGTGTCGCTCGATGCGAAGATCGGCCGGGGCGGCCTGGATCGCGCATTGTGCAAGGTGGTGGACGTGTCGCTGCACGGCGCCCGCATCACGACCTATTCCGAAATTCGCGCCAATTCGATGATCTGGCTGGCGCTGCCCAAGATCGGCCATGTCGCCGCGCGCGTCATCTGGTCGAGCGATTTTGAAGCGGGCCTGGAGTTCCAGACCGCGCTGACACCCGAATCTTTCGAGACACTTACGGCATAACGACTGCGCCGCGCGCCGAAAGGTTGCGCGGCCAATTGCGCTTGTCCGCGCTTTAGGACATCCTTTTCGCGCTTTCACCTGCTGGGGAAACTGGTGATGCTCAAGGGTCTGCTGCTTTGCGCGGCGGCATGTGCCGCGCCCACGACGGTATTGGCAGGCGAAAAGGACCTGCCGATCGTTCCGAATCTCGGCGCGCTTCTGGCTGCCGATGGCGCTGCTCGCGCCGCGCCGCCTGGCCGCACTGTCGTGCCACCGCGCCCGACCTACCCGACCTATTTGCCGATTGCCTATCACGGCGTGGAGCGCCGCGAAGGCACGGCGATGCGGCCCGTGCCGCAGGAGCCGACGGTGCTCGATACCAGCTTCTCGATCGAGCAGCTGCGCACGCTGCCCTCCTGGCACCTCGCCAAGCTCGATATCGGCAAGAACACCACCAGCGTGCGCGGCAGCAGCTGGGCGGTGCACGATATCCTGTCGGACTATCGCAAGCCGCGCTTTCGCCGCTCGGCGCTGAGCACCATGCTGGTGCTGCGCATCGACGGGAAGGAAGAGAGCGCGCCGCTCAGCCTGGGCGGTGGCGGCGTGGCGCAGGCGTTGTGGAAGGCGATGCCGGGGGATTGATCCCCCGGGTTGCTGGCATCAGCCGCGCCACTCGATCCAGTTGCCATAGGCATGGCAGGTCGCCAGCCGCTTCGTCTCGCCGCTCGGCCAGGTGGTGAGCGAGAGATGGACTTCGCTGCGCGTCGGCGTCCACTCGAAGCTGATCCAGGCGAGCGGGCGCTCCTCGGTGGCGCGCGCGCCGGCAGTGCGGATCGCATAGAGCACCGACTGGCGGTCCTCCGCCGTCAGATATTGCAGCACCATCGAATGGAAGACGACGCGGCACCGGCCGGCCGCCTGCGGCTCTTCCAGCCGCTGTGCGAGCCAGGAAGCGGCATCTGCGCGGTCGATCCGCGGCGGATGGCGCAGTGCGAGATCGAGCGCGCGCTCCAGCCGGCGGGCGCGGCCGGGCTGATCCGCCCAGACATAGGACAGGAGCCGCTCGCGCGTAGCGAGATCGCCCGGATCGAGCGGGTTGAGATCGACACCGCGCGCCGAGACCACGTCGATCGGCGCGGGCAGAGGGGCAGGGCCGGTCCACAGCGGCACGACCTGCACCGGTGAATGCGCCTCGCCGGCGATCACGCCGCCCAGGTCATAGCCATAGCGCGCGAGGTTGAGGTTGAGCCCGCAGCTCGATCCCAGCTCGAGCAGCTCGAAGGGCAGGCCGAAACGAAGGCGTGCGGCCATCAGCGCGGCGCCGATCGCGGCGGCGCGGCCGACTTCGTTGGTCTGCGGCGTATCCTGCATCCAGCCGGCGATGAACGCGTCGGAGGCGGAGAGGGCGTCGCCGATCGCACCGTCATAATCGTCATGCTCGCGGGCATAGAGCGCGCGGAGCTCGGCAAGCTCGCCGCGCCGGGCCAACGCATGGAGCGCGGCGTTGAAGCGCATCGCCAGCGCCGAGGCGGACGGATCGCGCGGCCAGCCCTGGATCAGCGCCGCGGTGCGCGGGGCGCGGTCCAGCTGCCGATGTCCCGCCTCGAGGACCGAGGCGACGAAGGGCGAGCCGAGCCGGCGCGCCACCCGGGCCTGGCGGCGAAGTTCGCCTTCGATCGCGGGGACCATCATGTTCATTCGTTATTTTCCTTGCCGCTCCGGGGAGCGGTGACACGCGGGCACGGGCGAGCCGGCCCGGCAGCATGCGCCACCGGGCCGGCCAGCATTCAGAAGGACTGCCAGTCGTCCGCCCCGCTATCGGCGCCGTTCTTGCGAACCAGCGCCGAGATCGCAGCCGCGGGCAGCGGCTTCACCGGCGAGACATAGGCGGGTGCCTTGGCGACCGCTGCGGGGCGACGCCCCGGCTGGCCGACATTGAAGCGACGAGCCTGCTCGGAGAGCGTGGTCACTTCGCTGGCGAGGTTGCGCGCCGCTGCGGAGGTCTGCTCGACCATCGCCGCGTTCTGCTGCGTGGACTGGTCCATCGCACCGATCGCGGTGCTGACTTCGCTGATCGCAGTCGCCTGCGCCTGGTTGTCCGACGCCATGCCGCCGAGCAGGCCATGGACCTCGCCGACGCCGGTCGAGATATTGGCGAGCGCGCCGTCGACGCGCTGGACCATCTCCACCGCCGCGACGATGTCGGTCTGGGTAGCGGTCAGCTGGTCGCGGGCGCGGCCGGCTTCCTCTTCCGCCCGCATCGCGAGCGCCGAGACGAGATCCGCCACCACGGCGAAGCCACGGCCCGCCTCACCGGCACGGCCGGCTTCGACGGCGGCGTTCATCGCGAGAACGCGGGTCTGGAAGGCGATCTTGTCGAGGCCTTCGATGACCGAGTCGATGCCCTTGGCGCTTTCGGCGACGCGGGTCATCGCCTGCACCGCCTCGTCGGCAGTCTCGCGACCGTTGGTCACGGTCGAGATCGTGTCGTCGGCGCGGGCAACCGTGCGGTTGGCCGCTTCGGCGGTGGCACGCAGACGGCCGTTCATCTGGGTGACTGCGGCGGCGGTCTCCTCCAGGCTGGCGGCATTCGCCTCGGTACGGCGCGCCAGGTCTTCCGAAGCCTGGGCGATCTCGTTCGAGCCGGTGTTGATCGACGCAGTCGATTCCATCACCGACGCGATCAGGCTGCGCAGCTCGCTCACGGCGGCGTTGAAGTTGGTCTTCACCGTCGCATAGTCGCCTGGGAATTCGCGGGTGATCTCGGCGGTGAGGTTGCCGCCCGCCAGCTCGGAGAGATGCGCCGAGACGGTCTCGACGACCATCTTCTGCTCGGCCTCGGCCTTGGCGTTGGCGGCGTCGGACGCCTGCTTGGCCACCGCGGCATCGCGGAACACCAGCACGGCACGCGCCATGTCGCCCAGCTCGTCGCCGCGATCCGTGTCAGGCACGGCGATGTCGTTCCGGCCGGCGGCGAGCGCCGCCATCGTACGGGTGAGACCCGAGACCGGCGCGGCGATCAGGCGAGTCAGCATCCAGGCGAGCGCGATTGCGATGCCGATCAGCGCGATCGCACCGACCACCAGCACGAACAGCGCCGTGCCGATCGCCGATTCCTGGCGCGTGCCGTTCTGCTCGATCAGCGCGGTCTGGGCGTCCTTGATCTCGCGCAGCGGCAGCACGGCGGCGCTGGTGAGCACGGCCTTGCCGGCGGCGCGCACATCGGCCTCCGCCGCGTCACGCTGGCCGGCCTTGACCTTGGCGATCAGGCGATCGCTCCAGTCCTTGCGCCACTTGAGCGTTTCCTCGCGCGACTTGAGCAGCGCTGCCTGGAGCTTGGGATCCTTCAACAGGCCCTCAAGCTCCGCCGACGTCTTGTCATAGTCGGCGCCGCCCTCATTGTAGGACTTGAGATAGGTCTGGTCGCCCGTGACCAGGAACCCGCGCATCTGGCTATTCTGGCGCAGCAGCGCGGTTTCCAGCGTCAGCGTCTTCGCGTGGATCGACTGGCTGAGATTGTTGGCGTCGGTCGAGCCGCGAATCGAAGAGATGCTGGAATAGAATACCAGCATCACCACCGCCGCCGTCGCGCAGATCGTCAGGAACGAAAGCCCCAGCTTCCTGGGTATCTTCATGGCCTTGAACATATTTCCTAGCCTCTAACAGGGTGGCGGCGCGCCACCCTCCAAGCGGACTTCCAAAGGGGTGAAGCCCGGGCCGCCCTCTCCTGCGGCCCGGGCTCGGTGCCCGATCAGAAGTCGAAGCGAACTGCCGCCGAGATCGTGCGGCCGTTGAGCACGTGCGCACGGGCCACGCCGACCGCCGGGATCACTGCGTCGTCGATCGCGGTGATCGCGATGACGTCGAAGAGATTTGCGGCGTTGAGCGACAGCGTGACGCGGTCGATCGGGCGGAACTGCACGAACGCATTGGTGGTGGTGTAGCCCGGCACCTTCAGCGTGTTGGCCGCAGTGGCCCAGCTGCCGGTGGTGCCGATGACGACCGCGCCGACGCTGAACTTGTCGGTCGTGATCTGCGGGGTCACCTGGTAGATCAGCTTCGCCTGGTGCTGCGGCACATGGCCGCTGTTCGCCGGGGTGAACACGTCGTTGGTGATCTCGGCATCGGTATAGGTCGCGCCGGCGGTCACGCTGAAGATGCCCATGCGGTAGCTGCCCTCGAACTCGGCGCCGATCGCCTTGTAGTCGCGCAGCAGCGGCAGGCCGGTGGTCGAGTCGAGGTTGCTGTCCTCGGCCTTGGCCCAGAAGCCGGTCAGGTTGAGCGTCAGGTTGCTGTTGCGGTACTTCACGCCCGCTTCGGCCTGGTGCACGACGTCGACCGCATTGTCCTGGTTCACCATCTTGCCGGTGGTCGGGTTGACCAGCGGGCTGAACTGGATCCGGTCGGCATTGGCGCGGCCGCCACGGCTGTAGCGCGCGAACACCGCGAGCGGCTCGGCGATGCGCCAGTTGATGCCGGCCGAGTAGCTCAGATAGCCATAGGAATAGTCGACCACGCCCGGGGTGGCGGGGGTGATCGCCACGGCCATTTCCGGCACCGAGATCACGCCGTCGCCATTGACGTCGCGCGGGGCGACGCCGACGCGGCCACCGCCCAGGTCGGCGCCGAACACGGTGCCCTCGGCCTTGCCGAAGTCATAGCGGATCGAGCCACCGATCGCGACGCCACCGATCTTGAGGTTGACCGAGGCGAAGGGCGCGTTGGTGGTGTAGCCAAGCTTGTAGCCGCGACGGAACTGGCCCGGGGTCGGTGCGCCATAGCGCAGCGTGCCGTCCTGGGTGACCTTGATGCCGCCGGCCGTGGCAATGTCGAGCAGCTGGGCATCGCCATTGTCCGAAATGCCGCTGAGCACGGTCGCCCAGTTCCAGTCCGAGTCGATGTTCTGGTGCGAGCTGTAGAGACCCACGGTGGTGGTCAGGTCGTTGCCGCCGAGCTTCCACACCTTGCTGGCGCGGATGTCGTTGGTGACGTTGCTCAGGTCGTTCAGGTCGGTATCGGCGAGCATCATCAGCGCGCCGAGGCCGTTGCCGTTGAGCGTGGTCGGGTTGGTGATCACCGTGCCGGTGTTCGGGCCGCTGGCATAGCGCAGCGTGCCGCCCGGGGCGCCGAACGCCGCCGGCATCGCTGCCGCGGGCACGAACTGGGTGTAGTAGATGCCCATGTAGTGGTTGGTCATGTTCGAGTAGCGGAACTTCTCGGTCACGTCCCAGCCGGCGACGTCGAACTTCGCTTCGAGGCCCACGGACTTCTGGATCGGGTGCTGGCCGGCGGTCACGTCGTCGCGCACCGGCTGGTTGTTGCCGTCCAGGGTCAGCTGCGACTGGTAGTATTTCGAGAACAGCGAGTCGTGACGCACGTCATAGCCGGCGATGTTCTTGTACTTCGGATCGGCGTTGGTGCCGCTCACCGCGATCGGGGTGATGTCGTACGCCGGGGTGCGGTCGTCGAGATACTTGGCGTAGAAGCGGATATAGCCGCCGTCGAACTCCTTGGTGACGTTCAGCTTGATCTGGCCGCCGCGGGTCGAGGTGAAGCCGGTCTCGCGCGGGCCATGGCCGTCGCGGTAGAAGCCGCCGACATGGAAGCGCAGCGTCGGGGTGATCTTCGCGCCATAGTCGAAGTCGATGCGGCGCATGCCATAGTCGAGGCCGGCCGAGAGCTGCACGGCGCCGCCTTCGGTGTCGCCGGTCTTCGAGATGAAGTTGACGATGCCGCCGGGCGAGTTCGACGCGAAGGTCGAGGCCGAGCCGCCGCGGATCGCTTCCACCGCGGCGAGGTTCAGGTCGGCGCGCAGGAAGGTGTCGGCGGTCGCGAAGGCGATGTCGCCGAACTCGAGCACGGGCAGGCCGTCTTCCTGCAGCTGCAGGAACTTGGCGCCGGTCGAAGCGATCGGCAGGCCGCGGATGGTGATGTTGGCGCTGCCCTCACCGGTCGACGCTTCCGAGCGGATGCCGGGGATGTCGCGGAGGATTTCCGAGATCGAGCGGGCACCGATCTTCTCGACTTCGCTGGCGCGCAGCGCGCTGGTCGAGGTGGCGCTGTCGAGGCGGTCGCGGCCCTTGGCGACGCCGGTCGAGAACACTTCCTCGGTGCCCTTCTTGGCCGGTGCCTTCTGGCCCTGGGTCTCGCCCTCGGGCTTGGCGTCCGCCTTGGCGGCAACCGGGGCGGGCGGGGTCGTCTCGTTGGCCATTGCCGGCGCGATGAGCGCGAACGGTGCGGCGGTGATCAACAGGAAATGCTTCTTCATGATATGCTTATCCACCTTGAAATTGGTAACCCTGCGGGGGTGTTCGCTGGAATTCGCGCTGCTCGCCGGCTTCACTGCAGGGCCCGCCACCCAGTCGCGGTGGCAGCCTTTCGGTGAGGCGGAATCTGATGTGGGAAGGTGCCGGAAGGGGCCTGCTTGGCATGCGGGCGCGACGGGCATGCGGGGCCCGTTCCCGCGCGACGGGTGTCACGCAGGCCAGCGATGCGGCGATGCCGGGTTATGCGTTCGCGCGGAGCGGCTCCCCCCAGCTCCTCGCTTCAGCAGGGCATGACGGCCAAACACGCGGCCGCGGCGTGATACTGCAGTCTTCCCATGCCCTTTCGGGCCAGATGCGTGTCGAGCCGTGCTCCTTCTTCCCCTTTGGCGGCCGGAGGGCCATGCGGTTAATATAGCCGGGCAGGGGAAGGGGGTGACGAAACCACGTAAAATAAATGAATCTGCGTAAATTACGTATACCCCTGAGATTTCACGGTTTCTCAGGGCGTTGATCGCGGAAGGTCGTGGTTTTGGGCGCACATTGTTGCGCGCCGGTCACACGTAGCGCGCAGTCCGGCGCGGAGCCTCTCGCTGAGAGTCAGTGTACGGATAGCGGAATAACCCGCTGAGAGACTTGGCGGAGAGGGTGGGATTCGAACCCACGGTACGCTTCCGCGCACGGCGGTTTTCAAGACCGCTGCCTTAAACCACTCGGCCACCTCTCCGCGTCGCGCCCTCCGCTATAGAGATCAGCGACGATCCGCTACAATTTGTTGACGAAAGCCGACATCGGGGGGTTCTGCATCGCGCCACCCTGTGGCACAAAAAGCGCATGCGGGGACGGAGTAGCGTGATGCGTAGCCTGTTGGCTTTGGGCGTGGCCGTGATCGCGGCGGCGCCGGTGGGAGCGCCTGCGATCGCGCAGGACGAGAGCGGGTTCCAGACCTATCTGGGCGAGCTTTCGCGCCAGGCGGCGGCGCAGGGCGTGAGCCGGCGCACGATCGATTCCGTCATCCCGACGCTCACCTATAACGCCCGCGTCGTCGCGCTCGACCGGCAGCAGCCCGAGACTGCACCCAACGCCCCGATCTCGAATTTCGAGCCCTATCGCGTCAAGCATGTCGATGCCGCGCGGATCGGCCAGGGCCGCGCTGCCTATCAGCGCCAGCGCTCGCGGCTGCAGCGGATCGAGAACGAGACCGGCGTGCCCGAATCGATCATGGTCGCGATCTGGGGGCATGAGACCAATTACGGCCGGGTGATGGGCAATTTCGACCTGCCGCGCGCGCTCGCCAGCCTCGCCTATGAAGGCCGCCGCCGCGACCTGTTCGCCGGCGAGTTCATCGCGACACTCAAGATGATCGACCGCGGCGTTCCGCGCGAAAAGCTGATCGGCAGCTGGGCAGGGGCGTTCGGCGGCCCGCAGTTCCTGCCCTCGGTCTATCTCCGCCTCGCCCGCGACGGCGACGGCGACGGCATGGCCGATATCTGGAACAGCGAGGCGGACACGCTGACGTCGATCGCCAATTACTTCGTCAATGCCGGTTGGCGCCCGGGCCAGCCCTGGGGCTTCGCGGTGACCGTCCCCGCGACGCTCAACCGCGCCGCGATCGCCAACAAGAATGTCGCGCCGCGCTGCCCGCGCGTGTTCGACCGGCACAGTCGCTGGAAGACGATGGCGGAGTGGCGCGCGCTCGGCGTGGTGCCGCTCAACCGCGCCTGGCCGGGCGACAATGTCCAGGCGACGCTGCTCGAGCCCGACGGCCAGGGAAAGCCCGGCTATCTGCTCACCGGAAATTATCGCGTGATCCTCGACTATAATTGCTCGAATTTTTACGCTTTGTCGGTAGGCCTCCTCGCTGATGAGGTCGAACGCTAACATTCTCGCGCTCGCGATCCTCGCTGCCCTGGGCAGCGGGGCGTCGAGCAATGCCCTTGCCGCACAGCAGCGGGGCTCGATCGGTGCACAGGCTTATGGGGGCGGGCAGGACCAGTCCTCCGAGACCTGGCGCGCCGCCGACGGCACGATCCGCTCGCGCCCGGTGCGCCAGCAGGCACAGCCTCAGCCGCAATATCAGCCCGAGCCGGTGCAGCAGCAGCCCGAGCCGCAGCCGCAATGGACCGATCCGGTGCCCGCGCAGCAGCAGTCGAGCGCGCCCGGCGCATCCTATGCCGTCCCCGGCACGGCCCCGGTGCGCCAGACGCGCCCGAGCCCCGCGCCGGTCGTGCAGCAGCGACCGCAGCCGCAGCTCCAGCCCTCGCTGCCCGAGGGCTATAGCGACCCTACCGCCGGCGCGACCGGCCCGGCCGGCTCCTCGCAGCCCGCCCCCGGCGAGACGCCGCGCTATGACGAGATCGGCTATGCCGGCGTCCGCCCGGTGAGCGGCGGCGGCGCGGCTGACCAGGCCGTGGTCGCGATCCACCGTTCGTTGCCTGCCAATAGCTATGTCGAGATCACGTCGCTTGAGACCGGCCGGACGATCCTCGTGCTGGTCACCGGCACTGATCCCGGCGCCAACCACCCGATCGACCTGTCGGCCGGGGTCGCCCGCCTGCTCGGCGCGAGCGGCGACACCGTCGGCGTGCGCATCCGCAGCGTGAACCCGCCGTCGATGGACAAGAACGCGCTCCAGTCCGGCCGCCCCGCCGGTGACCGCGCCGATGCGCCGCAGGTGCTGCTCACCGCGCTGCGCAAGCGGCTGCCGGCCCAGCCCAGTTTTGCCAGCGCGCCGAACTATGGAGCGCCGGCCTATAGCCCGCCGCGGACCACCGCGCCGCGCCCCGCGCCGGTCCGCACCGCGCCGCCGGCCGCCCGTCCGGCCGCGAACGGCAAATATCTGGTGCAGGTCGCCGCACTTTCTAACGCCAGCCGTGCACAAGCGCTTGCCCAAAGCCTAGGCGGGTTCGTAAAGCCGGGTGGCGGGCTCTATCGCGTTCAGCTCGGTCCTTTCGCCACTGCGGGCGAGGCCGAAGCGGCACGACGGCGCGCCGCGGGCGCGGGCTATGGAGATGCACGCGTCCAAGCCAACTGAAAGGCCGGACGAATCACATGAAGAAGTTGCTGCTTGCCGCATCGTTCCTGGCACTTGCCGCCGCCACGTCGACGAACGCCGCAGGCCCGCCGCCCTTCGATACGACCGCGCCCGTCGCGTACATGGAAGACCTCTCCTCGGGCGCGGTGCTGTTTGCCCGCGATGCCGATCGTCGCATGCCGCCGGCATCGATGGCGAAGATGATGACGGTCTATGTCGCGTTCGACCTGATCAAGAAGGGCGAGCTCAAGCTCGACAAGCAGATCGAGGTGCAGCCCGAGACCTGGCGCAAGTGGCACTCGCAGGGCTCGACCATGTTCCTGGCGGTGGGCGAGAAGCCGACCGTGTCCGATCTGCTCAAGGGCATCGTCACCCTGTCCGGCAACGATGCCTGCGTCGTGCTTGCCGAGGGCATCTCGGGCAGCGAGGAAGCTTTCGTCCAGCGGATGAACGAGGCGGCCAAGAAGCTCGGCCTCACCAACAGCCATTTCGGCACGTCGAACGGCTGGCCCGACGAAGGCCGCACCTATGTGACGGCGCGCGACCTGGCGCATCTCGCCAAGGCGACGATCCAGGATCACTATGATCTCTACAAGCAGTTCTACTCGCTGACGAGCTACACCTGGGGCAAGACGCTGGGTGCCGGCAACGATATCACCCAGTCGAACCGCGATCCGCTGCTCGGCCGCGTGCAGGGTGCCGACGGCCTCAAGACCGGACACACCGAGGAGGCCGGCTATGGCTTCACCGGTTCGGCCGAGCAGAATGGCCGTCGCCTCGTCATGGTCGTCGCCGGGCTCACCACCTATAATGGCCGTGCCGATGAATCGGTGAAGTTCATGAACTGGGGCTTCCGCGCCTGGCAGCCGCGCCCGATCGTCAAGAAGGACCGCAAGGTCGGCGAAGTCCAGGTGCAGGGTGGCACGGCGGGCAGCGTCGGCGTGGTCGCCCCGCGTGACCTGACCGCCACCGTGCCCGCCGGCACCGCGCCCGAGATGCAGGGCCGCATCGTCTATAACGGACCGGTGCCCGCCGGCTTCAAGAAGGGCGCACACATCGCCGATCTGGTGATCGACTCGCCCGGCCTGCCATCGCAGACCGTGCCGCTGGTCGCCGAGAACGACGTGGCTGAGGCCGGCTTCTTCGGCCGCGCCTGGCGCGGCTTCTGGTCGCTGTTCGGCTACTGACCTTCGGTCCGTCATCCCGGCGAAAGCCGGGATCTCGTGCAGCTCTTTTCCTCCCATCGCCTGAGACCCCGGCTTTCGCCGGGGTGACGGTTTTGGCTAAGGTGCCAGAATGTCCCTGATCGGCAACGACCCTGCCCGTGAGGCACTCGCCGCCGCGATGCGAAACGGCAACCTGCACCATGCCTGGCTGATCGCCGGGCCCGAGGGGGTGGGGAAGGGGACGTTTGCCCGCCAGGCGGCACTGCGCCTGCTGTCCGAGGCGGCGGGGCGGGACCATCTCGCGCCCGGCTGGGACGTTCCCGCCGAGAGTCAGACCGTCCATCTCGTTGATGCCGGTGCCCACCCGGACTATCGCGAGCTGGTCCGCCTGCCCAAGGATCCGGACAAGCCCGACGAGGCGCTGGCCCGCTCGATCACGATTGCGCAGGTCCGCTCGCTCCAGGCGCTGTTCGCGACCAAGCCGAGCTTCTCCTCGCGCCGCGTCATCGTGATCGATGCGATCGACGATCTCGAGCGCGGCGGCGCCAATGCGCTGCTCAAGAACCTCGAGGAGCCGCCGGCCGGCACGATCTTCCTGCTGGTCAGCCACGCGCCCGGCCGGCTGCTGCCTACGATCCGCTCGCGCTGCCGGCTGCTGCGCTTCGAGGCGCTGCCCGATGCCGATGTCGCCCATATCCTGCGCACCGAGATTCCCGACGCGAACAGCGATGAGATTGCTGCCCTTGTGAAGGCGGGCGAGGGCTCGCCGGGCCGGGCGCTTGGCTTTGCCGGGCTCGATATCGCGACGATCGAAGCCGAGATGGCGGCGCTCGCCGATACCGGCGACCCCTCCAACATGATCCGCAGCCGGCTGGCCAAACTGCTCGGCGCCAAGGCTGCCCAGCCACGCTACGAGGCGTTTCTCGAGCGTGCGCCGAGCTTCATCGCCGAACGGGCCCGGCCGCTCTCGGGCGACGCGCTGCGCACCGCGCTCGATGCCTATGCCGCGGCGCGCGAGCTCGGCGGGGCAGCGACCGGCCTGTCGCTCGATGCCTCGGCCACAGTGTTCGAGATGGGCGGCATCCTCGCCCGGTTGGGACGCGTTTAACCTCGCCTTAGCCACTCCGGCTTATTCCGGCCCCGTAACAGGGGAGCGTATCATGAGTGCAATCGGTGGAATCGGCGCCCTCGGCGCGGCAGCGGCGAGTTCGCAGGCTGCGGCCAGCAGCGCCTCGAGCAGCAGCAAGTTCGACGAGATACTGGAGGCCTTCAAGAAGGCGGTGAGCCAGATGCCCGAGGACCGCGCCCGCGACGCAGTCCTCAAGAAGAACAACCTCTCCGAGGACGACTACAACAAGCTGCCGCCCGAGAAGAAGGAAGCGATCGACAAGGAGGTCGCCGAGGCGGTGCGCAAGGTGCACGAGCGCAAGACCGGCGTGGCCCTGCCGGACTCGCCGCTGCCCACGGAACAGCTGTTCGGCTAACCGCCACCCCAGCCCAGCAGCTCGTTGGGATCGGGCGTGGTCTCCATGTAGAGCGGCTTGCTGGGCTTCTTGCTCTTCTTCTCGATGATCTGGCCATAGGCGGCCTCGCCCTTGCCGCTCTTGTTGAGCTTCATCTCGCGGGTGATGTAGTCGCCGGTTAGCAGGTTCCAGCTGATCTCAAGCCCGTCATGCGCATAGGTGCGGCTGTAGAGCGTCGCATCGAGCCCGATCAGCCGCATGCGGGGCTTCGGCCCCGGAACCAGCCGATAGCGATAGACGGTGTTCACCGCGGTCGTGCCGCCCACCAGGTCGGTGATCTTGAGCACGCCCTTGGTGATGCTAACCTCGGCGGCGCCGAGCGGATAGCTGTCGAGCTTGAGCATGCCGACCGGGATCAGGTCGATGTCGAACTCGCCTTTGGTAAGCAGCATCGCCTTGACCGTGCGGGTCTCTTCGCCGCGGCCGATCAGCACCGTGTCCGCCTGGCCGTCGCCGTTCAGGTCGCCATCGGTGCGGCTTTCGACTTCCTCGCCCTTCTCGAGCCGCGCCTTGATCGCATCGTCGTCGATCGGCGAGGCCTTTTGCGCGATCGCCGGTGAGGCGATCAGCAGTCCCGCGAGTACGCAGATCCGCATCCTGGCTCTCCCCAAATCGTGATCCCGGAGACTAACATAGCTTCACGGACATGCATATTGCCACGCGGGCGTTGCCGCTGTGGCGCTCAGCCTCTAGATGCCCCGCATGGCCGACCCCTTCTACATCACCACCGCGATCCACTATCCCAATGGCCGCCCGCATATCGGGCATGCCTATGAGATGATCGCTGCCGACGCGATCGCCCGCTTCCAGCGCCAGCAGGGCCGCGACGTCTTCTTCCAGACCGGCACCGACGAGCATGGCCTCAAGATGGTCAAGACGGCGCGTGACCGCGACATGACTGCGCGCGAGCTGGCGGACGAGATGTCCAGCTATTTCAGTGAAATGGCCGAGAAGCTTGATATCTCGTGCGATCGCTTCATCCGCACGTCTGAGGCCGATCACTACAAGGCCAGCCAGGCGATCTGGCAGGCGATGGCTGATTCCGGCGACCTGTACCTCGATCGCTACGAGGGCTGGTATTCGGTGCGCGACGAAGCTTTCTATGAGGAGAAGGAGCTGGTCGAAGGGGAAGGGGGCGTGAAGCTCTCGCCCCAGGGCACGCCGGTCGAGTGGACCGCGGAGGAGACCTGGTTCTTCAAGCTCTCGAAGTACGAAAAGCCGCTGCTCGATTTCTACGCCGCCAACCCGGACTTTATCCGTCCGGAATCGCGCCGCAACGAGATCCTGCGCTTCGTCGAGGGCGGGCTCGCCGACCTGTCGGTCTCGCGCACCAGCTTCGACTGGGGCGTGCCGGTGCCGGGTTCGCCCGGGCACGTCATGTATGTCTGGGTCGACGCGCTGACCAATTACCTGACCGGCGCGGGCTATCCCGACGACCAGGAGCGGCTCGCGCGCTACTGGCCGGCGGATATCCACCTGATCGGCAAGGACATCGTCCGCTTCCACACCGTCTATTGGCCGGCTTTCCTGATGTCGGCGAAGATCGCGCTGCCGAAGCAGGTCTTCGGCCACGGCTTCCTGCTCAACCGCGGGGAGAAGATGTCCAAGTCGGTCGGCAATGTCGTCGATCCGATGGCGCTGGCCGACTATTACGGTGTCGACGCGCTGCGCTATTTCCTGCTGCGCGACGTGAGCTTCGGCAATGACGGCACGTTCAGCGACGAGGCGATCGTCACCCGGGCGAACGCCGACCTCTCGAACAGCTTCGGCAACCTCGCCCAGCGTACGCTCGCCTTCATCGCCAAGAATTGCGAAGGCCATGTCGAGACCGGTCGGGTCGAAGAGGCGGACGGCGTGCTGATCGCCGAGGTCGAGAATGCCTGTGGCGGCTTCATCCGCGCGTTCGAGGATCTGGCGCTCAGCCAGGGCGTCGAGCTGTGGATGGCCGGAGTGTTCGCCTGCAACGCCTATATCGATGCCCAGGCGCCCTGGGGCCTGCGCAAGACCGATCCCGAGCGGATGCATGCCGTGCTGACCACGCTGCTCCGCGCGATCCGGCGTCTTGCCGTCACGATCGCGCCGGTGGTGCCGGGGTCGGCCGAGAAATTGCTCGCCCAGCTCGGGCCGGAAGGCGATGCGGACTTTCGTATCGCGCCGCCGACCCCCATCTTCCCCCGGCTGGAGCTGAAGGAAGAAGCGTGAACCTCGCCGACAGTCATTGCCACCTGATCTACAAGGGCCTGGGCGAGCAGCAGCCCGAGGTGCTGGCGCGTGCGCGTGAGGCGGGCGTCGTGGCGATGCTCAACATCTCGACGCGCGAGCGCGAATGGGACGAGGTGATCGCCGTCGCCGAGCGGGAGCCGGACGTCTGGGCCTCGGTCGGCATCCATCCGCATGAGGCGGACGAGCATCCCGATATCCAGGCCTCCAAGCTGATCGAGAAGGCGCAGCATCCGCGCGTCGTCGGTATCGGCGAGACCGGGCTCGACTATTATTACGACCATAGCGACCGCGATCGCCAGCGGGCGAGCTTCCGCACCCACATCACGGCGTGCCGCGAGACCCAGCTCCCGCTGATCGTCCACACCCGCGATGCCGAGGCGGATACCGCGGAGATCCTGCGCGAGGAGATGGGGAAGGGGGCCTTCCCGGGCGTCATCCACTGCTTCACCGCGAGCCGGGAATTCTCGGAGATCGCGCTGGAGCTCGGCTTCTACATCTCGATCTCGGGCATCGTGACCTTCAAGAACGCCAGGGATCTGCAGGATACCGCGGCGCAGCTGCCGCTCGATCGCCTGCTGATCGAGACCGACGCGCCCTTCCTCGCCCCGGTGCCGCATCGCGGGAAGACCGGCGAGCCGGCCTTTGTGGCGGATACCTGCCGCTTCCTCGCGCAGCTCCGCGGCGAGGACCCGGAAGCGCTCGCTGAGGCTACGCGAGCCAACTTCCACAAGCTGTTCGCCAAGACGCTGGCATGAAGATCCGCATCCTCGGCTCCGGCACATCATCCGGCGTACCGAGGATCGGGAACGACTGGGGTGACTGCGATCCGGCCGAGCCGAAGAATCGGCGCACGCGTGCCTCGGTGCTGGTCTCCACTGACACGACGCGGATCCTGATCGATACCAGCCCGGATTTCCGCGAGCAGGCGCTGGCGGCCGGGCTCTGCGATGTCGATGCGGTGATCTGGACGCACGACCATGCCGATCACTGCCACGGCATCGACGACCTGCGCGTGCTGATGCATCTGCGGGAAGGGGAGCCGCTGCGCGGCCTGGCGCGGCCCTTCACGCTCGAGCAACTGGGCCGCCGCTTCGACTATGTGTTCAACGGGCGGGCGCTTTACCGGCCGACAGTAGCAATCGAGCCGCTGCCCGATGCGATCACGATCGGCGATATCCATATCCGAGTGGCGGATCAGCCGCATGGCGGCATCACGTCAGCGGGCCTGCGCTTTGAAAGTAACGGAAAATCCATAGCTTATGCTATAGATTTCAATGAGATGACGCAGGATATGCGTAACCTGTATCAAGATCTCGACCTGTGGGTCGTCGATTGCCTGCGTCAGCTGCCGCACCCGACGCACGCACATCTGGGTGCGGTGCTGGGGTGGGTGAGGGAGCTTGGTCCGCGTCGCACCTTGCTGTCGCATATGGACAATTCGATGGACTATGCGACGCTCAGTGCCACGCTTCCCGACGGAGTCGAGCCGGGCTTCGACGGCATGGAGGTTTCGGCATGACCGATGATCGGTTGGTCCAGCTGCTGTTCCTGCTCGGCGCGCTGATGCTTGCGCTCAAGGCGCTGTCGTCGCAGCGCATCACGATCCGCGGCTTGCTGCGGACCGTGGTGCTTTGGGGCATTGTCGGCGTGACGATGCTGATCGTGATGAACCATCGCCAGGAGCTGGGCGGGCTACTGGCCAAGGCTTCCGAGAAGCTCGGCTATGAGCAGCAGACGGTCCAGGGCGAGACGGTGCGCATCAAGATGAGCCCGGATGGACATTTCTGGGCACGCGTGAAGATCAACGGCGTCGAGCGCCGCATGCTGGTCGATAGTGGCGCTACCGTCACTGCGATCTCGGCCGAGACGGCCGAAGCTGTCGGCGTGAAGCCGTCGCTGGCGCCGCCGGTCATGATCGAGACGGCCAACGGCACGGTGCAGGCCATGCCGGCGCGCGCCGAGGATGTCTCGATCGGGCCGCTGTCGACGCAGGACCTGCCGCTCGTGGTGGGCGACAGCTTCGGCGATCTCGACGTGCTCGGCATGAACTTCCTGTCGCGGCTCAAATCCTGGCGGGTCGAGAGCCGCACGCTGATCCTCGAGCCCGCCAAGCGCCGGGACGAAAGGGTGCTGCTGCCGAGGTCCGACGACCGCAGCTAGATTTTACATAATGTATATTATCGATCTGGGGGCGATGGCGATTTAGAGCCCCCTCAAAGCCCCCTCAAGCCCCCCTCTCACGGATTTCTGCCGTTTTTGGGCTCCAGGCGGAAACGCTGCATTGCCGAGAATGCGCGGAACGTGCCCCCGTGCTCCGCCATTGGGTTCCTGACGGCCGCGCGTTCCTGCGGCCGGATCAGAAAGGAATTTGCAATGACGGACGGTATCTCCCTCTCGGGCAAGATCGCCGTGATTACCGGTGCGGCCGGCGCGATCGGCACCGAGACCGCGGCGTTGATGGCGCGACGCGGCGCGAGGATCGTTGCGGTCGACCGTCCCGGTACCGACTTCGGCCCGCTCAAGGCCCGTATCGATGCCGAGATCCTGACGATCGAGGCCGATGTGACCAGCGAGGACTCAGTCCGTTCCTATGTCGACCAGGCCGTGAAGGCGCATGGCCGGATCGACATCTTCTTCAACAATGCCGGCATCGAAGGCCCGGTGCATCCGATCCAGGACTATCCGCTGGCCGACTTCCACAAGGTGTTCGCGGTCAATGTCGACGGTGTGTTCCTTGGCCTCAAATATGTGCTGCCGGTGATGCTGGCTCAGGGCTCGGGATCGGTGATCAACTCGTCGAGTGTCGCCGGGCTTTCGGGCGCGCCGGGCATGGCCGGGTATAATTCGAGCAAGCACGCGGTGCTCGGACTCACCCGCGTCGCTGCCGTCGAGGTCGCGGCCAAGGGCGTGCGCGTCAATTGCATCAATCCCGGCCCGATCCACAGCCGCATGATGGAATCGCTGGACGAAGGCGCCGGCGCGACCGAGGAAGCACGCGGCAAGGGCGTGCCCGCCGGCCGCTACGGCAAGCCGGAGGAAGTCGCCGGGCTGGTCGCCTTCCTCGCCTCGGACGATGCCACCTACATCAACGGCTCGTTCCACACCGTCGATGGCGGGCTCGACGCGACCGCCTGAGCCTTTCCTTCGCGCGGCGGCCTGCCTAGGGTCGCCGCGCATCCTGGAGGCTCCATCTTGTCCGCACCCGAAAACGCCGCTGCCATCGACCGTCTCGTCGCCATCATGGCGCGGCTGCGCGACCCCGACACGGGTTGCGAATGGGACACGGTCCAGACCTTTGCGACGATCGCGCCCTATACGATCGAGGAAGCCTATGAAGTCGCCGACGCGATCGAGCGTGGCGACATGGACGACCTCAAGGACGAGCTTGGCGACCTGCTGCTTCAGGTGATCTTCCACAGCCGGATGGCCGAGGAAGCCGGCGACTTCGCGCTCGCCGATGTCGCCCACGCGATCAGCAACAAGATGGAGCGCCGCCACCCGCACATCTTCCTCGGCGCGGCCGAGGGCGGCCATCACCTCTGGGAACAAATCAAGGCCGCGGAGCGGGGCGCCAAGGGGCATGAAAGCGCGCTCGACGGAGTGGCGACCGGCCTCCCCGCCCTGCTCCGCGCCGAGAAGCTCCAGAAGCGTGCCGCCCGCACCGGATTCGACTGGCCCGATCCCAGCGGCGCCCGCGCCAAGATCGATGAGGAACTGGTCGAGGTCGAGACCGCTACGACGCCGGCGGAAGTCGAGGAAGAGATTGGCGATCTGCTGTTCGCGGTGGTCAACTGGGCCCGCAAGTTCGGCGTCGATCCCGAGGCTGCGCTGCGCAGTGCCAACGCGAAATTCGAGAAGCGTTTCAAGGCGATGGAAGCCGAAGCTGGCGACGATTTCGAAGGGCTCGATCTCGAGGCCAAGGAAGAACTCTGGGTGAAGGCGAAGATCGCCACGCGATGAAGAATGTCCTGTTCATTTGCAGCCAGAACCGCCTGCGGAGCCCGACGGCCGAGCAGATCTTCGCCGACCATCCCGGCATCGAGACCAGCTCGGCGGGCACTAACAACGACGCCGAGAACCCGCTCGACGCCGAATTGATCGAATGGGCCGACCTGATCTTCGCGATGGAGCGCGAGCATCGCAGCAAGATCCAGAAGCGCTATCGCGCGGCGCTGAACGGCAAGAACATCGTCGTGCTCAACATCCCCGACGACTATGCCTTCATGGACCCGGAGCTGATCGCGCTGCTCCGTAGCCGCATGGCGCGCTACCTGCCCTAGCCGCGGGTCAGGAACCGCTCGTAATCGCGCGGGGCCATGCGGACCTCGTAGACCGCCCTCTCCCCGTCCATCCCCTGCTCGATCACTTCACCGTGCTGGTGGAGCCAGGCAGCGCCCGCGCCATCGGCGGGATCGAGGTGGAGGGTGTAGCGGCGATGCCCCTCGGTCAGGCGGGCGGCGACTGCGGAGATCAGGGCGTCCACCCCTTCCCCGGTCACCGCGGACACCGGCATGACGTCTTCGCGCTTGGCGGCTTCGGCCAGGACATCCTCGCGCTGCTCGTCGTCGAGCAGGTCGATCTTGTTCCAGGCCTCGAAGCGCGGCGTAGCCTCGGCAACGCCGATCTCGGCCAGCACCTTCTCGACATCGTCCTTCTGCGCCTCGCTGTCCGGATGGGCGACATCGCGGACATGGATCAGCAGGTCGGCCGAGATGACTTCCTCCAGCGTCGCCTTGAACGCGGCGACCAGCTGGGTCGGCAGCTCGGAGACGAAGCCCACCGTGTCCGACAGGATCGCCTTGTCGATGCCGGGCAGCGAGATCTGGCGCAGCGTCGGGTCGAGCGTGGCGAACAGCAGGTTCTCCGCCATGACGTCACTTCCCGTCAGGCGATTGAAAAGCGTAGACTTTCCGGCGTTGGTATAGCCGACCAGCGCGATCACCGGCCAGGGCGCGCGCTGGCGCCGGTCCCGGTGGAGGCTGCGGGTGCGGCTGACCGAATCGAGCTCGCGGCGCAGGCGCGCCATGCGGTCGCGGATCAGCCGGCGGTCGGCCTCGATCTGGGTTTCGCCCGGGCCGCCAAGGAAGCCGAAGCCGCCGCGCTGGCGCTCGAGGTGGGTCCAGCTGCGGACGAGACGGCCCGCCTGGTAATCGAGGTGCGCCAGCTCGACCTGGAGCCGGCCCTCGGCGGTGCGCGCTCGCTCGCCGAAGATCTCGAGGATCAGGCCGGTCCGGTCGATCACCTTGCAGCCAAGGCCGGTCTCGAGGTTGCGCTGCTGGACCGGCGTGAGGTTGGCATCGAACACGGCGAGCGTCAGTTCCCGGTCGCGGACCGTCTCGGCCAGGGCTTCCACCTGGCCCGAGCCGATCAGCGTACCGGGCTTGGGCGCGCGGATGCGCAGCGGCACCCGCTCGACCACATCGACACCGATCGCCGCCGCGAGGCCCGCCGTTTCCTCAAGGCGCGCCTCGGCATCGCGCGAGCTGCCGCCAAGGTCCGGATAGACCACGACCGCTCGCGCGCCCCGGGTGAATTCATCGGGGTCGCGTTCAAAACCGGTAGTCATAGAGTCACTCAGTCGTCGCTATTCTGTTCCTCGGCGAGGTTCAGCGGGTGCGCCGGCTGGATCGTCGAGACAGCATGCTTGTAGACCAGCTGGGCCATGCCCTCGCGCTGGAGCAGCATGCAGAACAGGTCAAAGGCCGCGATCTGGCCCTGGAGCATCACGCCATTGACCAGGAACATCGTGACATTTTCCTGCTGGCGGCGGACCGCATTCAGGAAAATCTCCTGCAATACCGGGTTCTTGGATTGATATTCTCCCACCGCTTCGAGGAGCGGGGCGAGATCTACCGGGCCCGAGGGCATGATCGTGGAGATCGCGTGCTTGTAGATGAGCTGCGACTGACCGTCGCGGCGGAGCAGCACCGAAAAATTGTCGAACCAGGTGACGATGCCCTGGAGCTTGACGCCCTTGACGAGGAACATCGTGACCGGGGTCTTCGACCGGCGCAGCGAGTTGAGGAACAGATCCTGGAGGGAGGTCTGCTTTTCGGCCATCGTTCGTGACTCTCTTTGTTGGCGAGGATTTTCCCCGCTTTGGCGCCGTTCCCTGGCGTCTGAAGCGCGCACCCGCTCGGTGCGTCGCACCGCCCTTTTAAGCTTTGAGGGCCAAATCGTCCAGCGGGGGTTTGTGTCCAACAATTGCCGGCGTCGCGGTTTCGCCGTCATCCCGGCGAAAGCCGGGATCTCAGGCGACGGCGGGAAAGGAGCCGCACGAGACCCCGGCTTTCGCCGGGATGACGGATATCCCTATTCTTCCCGGCTGTCGGTGATCCCCAGCAGCTTCAATTTCCGGTGCAGCGCCGAGCGCTCCATGCCGATGAAGCTCGCCGTGCGCGAGATGTTGCCCGAGAAGCGGCGGATCTGGACGCGGAGATATTCGCGCTCGAAGCTTTCGCGGGCTTCCTTGAGCGGAGCGCCCATGATCGCGCTGGCGCCCATGTTGCCGCCGGTATCGACCGGGCGGCCGAGCACTTCGGGGGGCAGCAGGTCGAGATCGATCCGGCCGATGCGGTCGCCCGGCGCCAGGATCACGGTGCGCTCGACGACGTTGCGGAGCTGGCGGACATTGCCCGGCCATTCATAGCTCTGCAGCGCGACCATCGCGTCGGGCGCGATCTCCGGGGTCGGCACGCGCCGCTCATTGGCGTAATGGGCGACGAAATGCTCGACGAGGACCGGAATGTCCTCGCGGCGATCGGTGAGAGGCGGGATCGTCACCGGCACCACGTTGAGGCGGTAATAGAGGTCCTCGCGGAAGCGGCCCTCGGCGATCTCGTTCATCAGGTCACGCGCGGTGGCCGAGACGACGCGGACATCGACCTTGACCACGCGGGTGCCGCCGACGCGGGTGAAGCTCTGGTCGGTCAGCACGCGCAGGATGCGCGCCTGGGTGGCGACCGGCATGTCGGCGATCTCGTCGAGGAACAGGGTGCCGCCATGCGCCTGCTCGAGCAGGCCGGTGCGAACCAGGTCCCCGCCCTCCTCGACGCCGAACAGCTCTTCCTCGACGCGCTCGGGCTGCATGCGCGCGGCGCTGACGATGACGAAGGGCGCAGCGGCGCGCTGGCTCCAGCCATGGAGCAGGCGGGCGGCGACTTCCTTGCCGGTGCCGGCGCTGCCGGTGATCAGCACGCGGCTGCCGGTGGAGGCGACGCGCTTGAGGGTGGCGCGGACGGTGTTGATCGCGCCCGACTGGCCGGTCAGGTCCTCCTCGCGGCCCATCGAGGCGCGCAGCGAAGCGACTTCGCGCTTGAGCCGCTCGGTCTCGGTGGCGCGCTCGACCAGGAACAGCAGGCGCTCGGCCTCGAAAGGCTTCTCGATGAAGTCCGAGGCGCCGCGGCGGATCGCGGCGACGGCGGTGTCGAGATTGCCGTGGCCCGAGATCACGAGGACCGGGATCGAGGGATCGCGGCGCTTGATCTCGTCGAGGATCTCGAGCCCGTCGAGCCGCGAACCGTGCAGCCAGACGTCGAGCAGCACCAGGCTGGGCCTGCGCTCGGCAATCGCTTCGAGCGCTTCGTCACTGTTGGCGGCGCCGCGAGTCGAATAGCCTTCGTCCTCCAGCACGCCGGCGACCAGTTCACGGATGTCGCGCTCATCGTCGACGACTAGGATATCGAGACTCATGCCTTGGAACTTCCAGTACGGGTAAGCACGGCGGGACGCGGTTCGTCTGCGCCTTCGCCTTCGGGGGAACTCGCCATTTCGGCGAGCTGATCGGTATCGAAGCAGATCGTCACCAGCGTGCCGCCGCCGGGGCGATCCGAGAAATTGATGGTGCCGAAATGCTCCTCGACGATCTTCTTGACGATCGCGAGGCCAAGGCCGGTGCCGCGGCTGCGCGTCGTCATATAGGGTTCGACGATCCGGTCGCGCTCGACCGGCAGGCCGATGCCGTTGTCGGCCAGCGTGAGGGTGATGCGGCCTTCCGCCTCGGGGCTGATCGTCATCACGATCTCGCCCTGGGGCAGCGCCTCCCCTTCCCCGCGCGCCTCGATCGCCTCGACCGCGTTCTTCACAATATTTGTGAAGGCCTGGCCGACCTGGCGGCGGTCGCAGATCAGGCCCGGGACGGTATCGGGCACGTCCATTTCGAAGCGCACCGTGGGGTGCGCGACTTCGTGGAGGAACATCGCCTGGCGCGCGATGTCGAGCAGCGATTCCTGGCGGAACATCGGCTTGGGCATGCGCGCGAAGGAGGAGAATTCGTCGACCATCCGTCGCAGATCGCCGACCTGGCGGACGATCGTGTCGGTCAACTGGGCGAAGGTGCCGTCCTCGGGCTCGATCTTCTTGCCGTAGCGGCGCTTGAGGCGCTCGGCGGCGAGCTGGATCGGGGTGAGCGGGTTCTTGATCTCGTGCGCGATGCGGCGCGCGACGTCGGACCAGGCGGCGCGACGCTGGTCGTTGAGCTGCTGGGTGATGTCGTCGAAGGTGAGCACCTGGCCCGCCTCGTCGCTGGTTACCTTCACCGCGAGCGTTCGCGCGTCGCCGCCGGTGCCGAGCTGGATCACCGCCTCGCGGTCGCCGGTGTCGAGCAGGGAGTCGAGTTCGGGGGCGAGCTCGGCGAGCGGATGGCCGACCAGATCCTCGTCGCCCTGGTGGAGCAGCTCGATCGCAGACTCGTTGATCAGGCGGACGTTGCGCTGCGCATCGATCGAGATGACGCCCGCCGACACGCCGGACATCACCGCCTCGATCAGCACGCGGCGGCTTTCGAGCTGGATATTGGCCGATTTGAGCGCGCCGGTCTGCTGTTCGAGCCGCTCGGTCATGCCGTTGAAGGCGCCACTCAGGGTGCTGATCTCGTCGCCGGTCAGCGGGATGTCGACGCGCGCGGTAAGGTCGCCGCCGGCGACGCGGCGTGCGGCGGTGACGAGCTGCTCGACCGGCTTCACCAGGCGATCGGCGACGGCGAGCGCGATCGCGGTGGCGATGCTGACGATCAGCAGCGCGACGCCGAACAGCACAGCGTTGAACTGGAGCTGGAGCGAACGCGAGCGCGCCTGCAGCGCATTGAACTCGGAGACGATCCGGTCGGCGCCATCGTTCTGGCGATTCATGAAGCCGACATTCACCGAGTTGGCGACGTAGAGGAAAATGTTCTGCGCTCGATCGACAGGGGTCACCACCCACTGCTTATTGGCATCGAAGTTGGTGTAGCTCTGCTCGTCGCGCAGTAGGTTGAGCACCTGGCCCGACACGCGCGCCGCGAAGACCTTCGCCTCGGGAGGCTCCCAGGTGTACATCGCCTCGACCTGCTTGCCGTCGATGACGCGGAAAACGACCGCCTCATCGAAGGAGCGGTAATAGACCTGTTCGAGGAACTTGCGCTGGAAGGCCGGCGAATCCTTGGGGATCGTCGGGAAGAATTCGAGCAGGTCGCCGACCATGGTGCGCGCTTCGCCCGCCCAGCGATCGGCGACGAGGCCCTTGCCTTCCTTGGCCAGGTTCTGGGTGGCCTCGAACGCGTTGCGGGCGCGCTCCGAGCCCCAGAGCTGGACGCCGGACTGGAACATCACCGATGCGGTGATCACGGTCAGCACGATCGGGATGCTCGCCATCAGCGTGAAGACGGCGACGAGTCGGACATGGAGGCGCCCGCCCCCGGCCAGCGCCGACTTCGCGGCGCGGTGGATGGCGATGCGGCGGCCGATCAGCACGATCAGCGCGACATAGGGCAGCAGGTTGGCGAGCAGCAGCGAGGCAGCGACGCCGGGATTGAACACCTGGTGCGAGAAATTGCGGACGAACAGGAAGGTCGCGACCGGCGTGGCGATCGCCAGCGTCACCACTACGATCTCGAGCAACCGGATAGGCGCGAGCCGCCGCTTTTGCGGCGGTGCCACGGTCAGAGGCTCGGCGGTGACGGCATCCATTCCGGCCAAGCTAGTTCGAGATTGTGGCAAAAAGAACACATAATATTGCTCGGCCTGTCGCTATTCGGCACCATCCGGGCGATTGGGGCCGACATCGATGCCGAGCGTGTCGAGGCGCTTGCGCAGGGTGTTGCGGTTGATCCCGAGCGCGCGGGCGGCGCGCAGCTGGTTGCCGCCATGACGCCCGAGCATGGCCTCGATCAGCGGGCGCTCCACTTCGCCGATGATCCGGTCGTAGAGCGTGCCGTCGTCGAGGGTGCGCGGCTCTTCGATCGCGATGCGCTCCAGCCGCGCGCGGACGGCGGCCTCGATGCCCTCGTCGCGAGTCGCCTGGCTGGGCATGGCGCTCGCCTCGCCCAGCGCGCGGCGGATCGCGTCGGCGTCGATCACTTCGTCGCGGCTGAGCGCGGCGATGCGGCGCATGAGGTTCTCGAGCTGGCGGACGTTGCCGGGCCAGTCATAGCCCTCGAGCACCGCGATCGCGTTGGCGGCCAGGCTCTTGCGCGGCAGGCCGTCCTCGGCGGCGCGGTCGAGGAAAAAGCGGGCGAGCAGCGGCACATCGACGCGGCGCTCCCGGAGCGAGGGCAGCGCGATCGGCACGACGTTGAGGCGGTAGAACAGGTCCTCGCGGAACTGCCCGGTCTGGACGAGGGCCGCCAGGTCCTTGTTGGTCGCCGCGACGATGCGGACGTCGGCCTTGATCGCCTTGGCGCCGCCGACGGTGGTGAACTCGCCCTGCTGGAGCACGCGGAGCAGGCGGGTCTGCGCGTCCATCGGCATGTCGCCGATCTCGTCGAGGAACAGCGTGCCCCCCGCCGCCTGCTCGAACTTGCCGGCGACGCGGGCCTGGGCGCCGGTAAAGGCACCGCGCTCATGGCCGAACAGCTCGGCCTCGATCAGTTCGCGCGGGATCGCCGCCATGTTGAGCGCCACGAAAGGCGCGCGGCGGCGCGGGCCGAGATCGTGGATCGCCTTGGCGACGAGCTCCTTGCCGGTGCCCGACTCGCCCGAGATCAGCACCGTGAGGTCGTTCGAGACGACGCGGGCGATGACGCGGTAGACTTCCTGCATTGCCGGCGAGCGGCCGATCAGCGAGGAGCCGCCGCTCAGCTCGTCGCCGGGCAGGTCGGCGGGCTCGTGGCGGCCGCGGGCGATCGCGCTGCGCACCGCTTGCCCCAGCACGTCGAGGTCGAAGGGCTTGGGGAGATAGTCGAAGGCGCCGACTTCGGTGGCGCGGACCGCCGTCGCCAGCGTGTTCTGCGCCGAGAAGACGATCACTGGCAGCGCGGGATGCTCGACGGTGAGCCTGGCCACTTCGTCGAGCCCGTTGCCGTCGGGCAGCACCACGTCGGTGACCAGTACATCGGGCAAGGTCACGCCGAGCGCGCGGCGCATGTCCGCCAGGCTGGCTGCCGTCGTGACTTCATGGCCTTCGCGGCGCAGCGCCGCGGCGACCACGGTGCGGATCGCGCTGTCGTCGTCAACGATGAGGACCGAGCCGGTCATGCCTTGGCCCTGGGGAGGAGAATGCGGAAGACAGTCATTTCGGGGGCGCGCTCGCGGGCATATTGGACGATCCCGCCCATGTCGCGGACCAGCTTCTCGACAAGGGGGAGGCCAAGCCCCTTCCCCTCCGGCTTGCCCGAGACGAAGGGCTCGAAGAGATGCTCGGCAATGTCCTCGGGAGCGCCGGGCCCATTGTCCATCACGCAGATCTCGATCGGCAGCGGCTGGCGCGGGCGGCCGGCGCCGGCGCTGATCGACATGCCGTGGCGATAGGCGGTGGTCAGCACGATCCGCGGTTGGGCGAGCCCGCCCAGCGCCTCGGCGGCGTTCTTCACCAGGTTGAGCATCACCTGCTGGAAGGCGTCGGGATCGATCAGCACCGGCGGCAGCGAGGGGTCGAAGCGCTCCTCGATCACCATGCCGCGGGCGAAGCCGGCGAGCGCGACGCGGCGGGTATGGTCGAGCAGCGGATAGACATTGGTCGGCTCGAGCTTGAGCGGCCGCGTGTCGGTGAAGTCCTGCATCCGGTCGATCAGCGCAACGATGCGGTCGACCTCGGTGGTGATCAGGCCGGTGAGCTCGCGATCCTCGCCCGAGCTGGCGAGCAGCTGGGCCGCGCCGCGGATGCCCGAAAGCGGGTTCTTGATCTCGTGCGCGAGCATCGCGGCCGCGCCCACCGCCGCCCTTGCCCCGGCAGTGCGGTCGGCACCCTGGGCATTGCGGCGGGACTGGGGGGCGTGGTGGAGCGTGACGATCCGCCAGCCGGGGTGATCGGCGACCAAAGTCTCGACGAAATCGACCCGGATGCGCGCCCCGCGGATCGCCTCGATCTCGGTATCGAAGGCGGAGAAGCCGTGTCCGTCGCGGCGCTCGACATAGCCGTCGGGCGGGCTCAGCACCGCGTCATAGGGCTGGCCGATCATCGTGGTCTCGGCGTGGTTGAGCAGCGCCTCGCACGCCGCATTGGCATGGGCGATGCGGCCATCCGGATCGATGACGAGGACCGCGACCGGCAGCGCGGCGAACATCTCGGCGAATTTGGGGCCGGTGGCGGGCGGCGCGGGCCGCAGCCGCCTCAGGCCGCCGCGCGGGAACGCCACGGCGCGTAGAATTCGTCGAGCATCGCCAGCACGGTCTTCGCGTCCGGCACCTGGTTGACCTTGTTGCGGAACTCGGCCGAGCCGTGGATGCCCTTGGTGTACCAGCCAAGATGCTTGCGCATCATGTTGACGCCGGTCATCTCGCCATAATGTTCGAGACTATCGATGTAATGCTCTAGGATTACACGATATTGTTCGTCGATGCTGGGGTCGGCCTGCTCGCCCTTCCCGGTCAGCGCGTCCATCACCTGGCGCAGCACCCACGGCTTGCCATAGGCGCCGCGCCCGATCATCACGCCGTCCGCGCCCGACTGCCGAAGCGCCTCGCGGGCATCCTCGACGGTGCAGATGTCGCCATTGACGATCACCGGAATCTTCACCGCGTTCTTCACGCGGGAGACGAAGCTCCAGTCGGCCGAACCGCGGTACATCTGGTTGCGGGTGCGGCCATGGACAGTGACGAGCTGGCAGCCGAGATCCTCGGCGATGTGGGCCAGCTCCGGCGCATTGAGGCTGTCGTGATCCCAGCCCATCCGCATCTTGAGCGTGACCGGCACCTTCACCGCCTTGACGCAGGCATCGACGATCGCCGCGGCGTGCTTGAGGTCGCGCATGAGGGCCGAGCCCGCATCGCCGTTGGTCACCTTGCGGACCGGGCAGCCCATGTTGATGTCGATGATCGCGGCGCCGCGATCCTCGTTGAGCTTGGCGGCCTCGGCCATCTCGGGCGGCGAGCAGCCGACGAGCTGCATCGACACCGGCTCCTCGATCGGATCCCAGGCGGCCTTCTGGATCGACTGGCGCGTGTCGCGGATCGCGGCGGCGCTGGCGATCATCTCGGTGACGTTGAGGCCCGAGCCGTAGCGGCGCACCGCGCGGCGGAACGGCAGATCGGTCACGCCGGTCATCGGCGCGAGGATCACCGGCGCTTCGATCGTAACCGGGCCGATCTGGATGGGGGCGAGTTCGCTCATGGTGCTGCCTGAAAAATAGGCAGTGGCGCCTACAGGTACAAGCAGAGATTGGCAAGAAGCGGAACATTACGGACGCCGATGTTGGCGTGGTTCGCGCGGAGGCAGGGCCGTGCGGGGCGTTCCGTTTCTGCACGAACGGCTGGAATGCACGGGTTTCGGCGGAGTCGCGGGTTGCAGTTGCGGACGCTTCGGGCGCGGAAGTTGGCGCTCCCCTTCCCTGCCTGCATGTAACGCGTTGAGTTTGCGCGCGAACGCGTGCGCGACTTTTGGCGGCTGGACAGTTCAAAGAGCGGCCGGCGTGAACCGGCAGGGCTTCGAAGGCTGTCAGAGGATTTCCTACATTGGAAGGCCGATCGTCAGGCGGTCGTGGGCACCCAGTCGTCGGGCAACGCATGCCAGGGCGCGTCAGGGAAGCGTCGCGCATACTCCTCACGCACCCGGCGCTCGCGCCATACCGGACCGCCGACATGCCAGGCGGCGGGCTCGGCACGGTAATCTGCGGTCAGGCGCTCTGGAACGTGATATTCCGCGTCCCATGCGGCGATGACTTCCCAATTCCGGATTGCCGGATCCTCGACGCGCGTATCATGCTCGCACATGCCGTCATCGACGGTTACCACCAGCGTGCCTACGGACCATTGGACCAGCGGATCGGGACGCGACAGGCCCGGATGCAGTGGGAAATTGCCAAGGCGTAACCAGCGTCCTGCCCGCAGCGCCCGTCCGATCGAGGGGTGCGCCACCCCGAACTGCGCCATCACCGGGGCGGCGAGGATTTCCTCGGAGGTGACGGGCGCGCGGTCGCGGCGGCGCAGGAAGCCCAGCCGGCTATCGGGCATCACCTGGCCATAATAGACCCAGCCCGCCTCGCCGCCGACGGCGTAGAGCGTGCCGGGGCGCAGATCGGCACGGGCCTTGGGCTGGGGATCGAAGATCGGGGCGAGCGGTTCGGCCATTGGGCGAAGGCTATCACTGGTTCACGGCTTGCGGTAGGCGGCGGCCATGAAGACCGCCGCCATCATCGTCGCCGCCGGGAGCGGCATCCGGGCCGGGGGCAGCGTGCCCAAGCAGTTCGCGCCGCTCGCCGGCAAGCCGATGCTGGCGCACAGCTACGCCGCCTTGACGTCACATCCCGCGGTCGACGCGGTGCTGGTAGTGATCGGCGCCGGCCAGGAAGACGCGCTGCGCTCCGCCTTGGGCGATATCGACTTCGTGGTTGGCGGGGCGAGCCGGCGCGAGAGCGTGGCCAATGGGCTGGCGGCGCTGGGCGATGCCGATCGCGTGCTGATCCACGATGCCGCCCGCCCCTTCCTGCCCCATGCGGTGATCGACCGGCTGCTGGCGGCGCTGGAAGCGCATGCAGGCGCGATCCCGGGGCTGCCGGTGGCGGACACGCTCGTCTCCGCGACCGGAGAGAGCGTGCCGCGCGACGGGCTGACCCGCGTGCAGACCCCCCAGGCCTTCCGCGCCAATGCGATCCGCCAGGCGCATGCCGAATGGCCGGCGGACCGGGAAGCCACCGACGATGCGCAGATGCTGCGCGCGCTCGGCCATGAAGTTGCCGTCGTCGAAGGAAGCGCGATGCTCGAGAAGATCACCCACCCCGCCGACTTCGCCGCCGCCGAGGCGCGCTTCGCTCCGCAGATGCGGGTGCGCACCGCGACGGGCTATGACGTCCATCGCTTCGCCGAGCGCGAGGAATTGTGGCTGGGCGGCGTGCTGGTGCCGCACAGCAAGGGGCTTTCCGGGCATAGCGACGCCGATGTGGCGCTGCACGCGATCACCGATGCGCTGCTCGGCACGATCGGCGCGGGCGATATCGGCATGCACTTCCCGCCGAGCGATCCGCGGTGGCGCGGACAGCGCTCGGCCCGCTTCCTCGAGCATGCCGCGTCGCTGGTCGCGGCCGAAGGCGGCATGATCGACTTCATCGACCTGACGATCATCTGCGAGGCGCCCAAGATCGGCCCGCACCGCGAGGCGATCCGCGCGAGCATCGCCGCCATCCTGGGGCTGAAGCTCTCGGACGTGAGCGTGAAGGCGACCACCACCGAGCGGCTGGGGTTCACCGGCCGCGGCGAAGGCATGGCCGCGCAGGCGATCGCGACGGTGCGGGTCCCGGCTGCTTGAAGCCCTCCCCTGTGGGGAGAGGGTTGGGAGGGGGAGAAGCAGCGAAGCGGGGCGGCTGGCGGACGCTTCCGATCGAACGGGCGAACGGATACGAAAGGTCGCTACCGGCCGGCAGGCTTCGCGGCAGCCGCATCACCTTTCACGCGCGGCACCCAGATCGTGCACGACAACCCGCTGGTTGCGAGGCTGCCGTCCGGAAGGTGGGATAGCTCAGCCCTTCTTCAGGCATTGGAGATAGGCTTTATGGACAAAGGCGGGCAGCTCCCCGCGGCTCTGGCGTGCCAACAGCTTCTCGAGTTGCGGCGAAAGATTGCTCGGCTGAACAGCCCGTATCGATCGATAGGCCGCCAGCGCGCTTTCGACGCCCGCCAGTTGCTGCGCGTCGGCATCGTTCGACTTGCCGGGATTCTCGACGAGGAATGCGGCCATGCCGAGCATGTACTGGACGATGATCTCGGGCCCTTGGACAAAGGCCTTGTCGGGAATGCCGCCGAGGGGATCCGCGCACATGGTGACCGAAACATCGGGCGCGTCCGTCAGCCACTGAATCGCCCATGCCCGCTCGCTGCGCAGGCTCGGCTCCAGGGGCGTACGTTCCAGGCTTCGCACGACGGAAACCAGTCGCTGCCGGTCTTCGGGCGAAGACTGCGCAGGGGTTTGCGCAAATGCCGGCACCGCGCAGCCCAGCAGCGAGAGCAGTACGGCCAGTTGGCTGAAGATCCTCATGAGGCGGGTTCTGGATCATGGCCCGAATGTCCGCAAGGGGCGGCCCTTCCCTAGCTCGATGGGCCAGGAGCGGAATGCGAGCAGCCCCTACCCCATCGCATCCGGGAACGAACTGACTCGCCTCGGCAACAATAGGGTGGCACATGCCCCGCCCTATGGACACGATTCTCCCGCCGGAGCTGGTCGCAGCCGCCCGCAAGGTGCTTGATGCCAACCGCGCTGCCGGTCGCCGTATCGCCGTTGCAGAAAGCTGCACGGGCGGCCTGGTTTCCGCTGCGCTCACCGAGATCCCCGGCTCTTCCGACGTCTTCGACGCCGGTTTCGTTACCTATTCCAACGAAGCCAAGCATGACGTGCTCAAGGTCGGCAGCGACGTGCTGGAGACCTTCGGCTCGGTCTCGATCGCCGTTGCCTGGAGCATGGCGCAGGGCGCGATCGCGCGCACCCATGCCGATGTCGCGGTGGCGATCACCGGCATTGCCGGCCCCGATGGCGGCACCGAGAAGAAGCCGGTGGGCACGGTGGTGTTCGCCCAGGCGGTGCGCGGCGCCGATCCCGAGCATATCGTGGCGGATGCGCGCCACTTCGAGAATAACGGCCGCGCCGGCATCCGCCTTCAGGCGGCGTTGTGCGCGCTCGAACTGCTGATGCCGGGGGCATCGGCCCCCGAGGCGGACGAAGCCGACGTCGAGTCGCCGTAGAGCCGGGCGGCGCGTTCCTCGAACGCGTTGATCATCTTGCGGAGCGCCCGGTCGAACATCTGGCCGGCGAGCATCTCGAACACGCGGTTCTTGAACGCGAAATCGACGGCGAAATCGACCAGGCAGCCGCCCTTCCCGTCCGGGCGGAAGCCCCAGTCGTTGCGCAGATGCTTGAGCGGGCCTTCGAGATATTCGATGTGCAGCCCGTCGGGGCGCTTCTTGTCGACCTTCGACGTGAAGGTCTCGCGCAGCCCCTTGAAGCCGACCACCATGTCCGCGACCATCTGGGCATCGCTGTTCGAGCGCACCCGGATCGCGCTGACCCAGGGCAGGAACTCGGGATAGCGCGCGACGTCGGCCACCAGGTCGAACATCTGCTCCGGGGTGTAGGGAAGCGGGCGCGTCTCGCTGTGCTTGGGCATCAGGCCCCCGTGGCGGCGCTCTTCGCCAGCTTCGCCTCGCGCGCGGCCTTCATCTCGGCGAAGTCCTCGCCGGCGTGATAGCTGGAGCGGGTAAGCGGCGACGAGGCGACCTGGAGGAAGCCCTTGGCCCGGCCGATCGCGCCATAGGCCTGGAAGGCCTGGGGCGTGACGAACTCCTCGACCTTCGCATGGCGCGGGGTCGGCTGGAGATACTGGCCCATCGTCAGGAAATCGATGTCGGCCGAGCGCATGTCGTCCATCACCTGGTGGACTTCCAGGCGCTGCTCGCCGAGGCCGAGCATGATGCCCGACTTGGTGAAGATCGTCGGATCAAGGCGCTTCACCGTCTCGAGCAGGCGCAGCGACGCATAGTAGCGCGCGCCCGGGCGGATCGTCGGGTAAAGCCTCGGCACGGTCTCGAGATTGTGGTTGTATACGTCGGGACGCGCGGCGACGATCGCCTCGACCGCGGCCTCGTGCTTGTTGCGGAAGTCCGGCGTCAGGATCTCGATCGTCGTGGTCGGGTTGGCCTGGCGGATCGCCTCGATCACCTTGACGAACTGCGACGCGCCGCCGTCCGGCAGATCGTCGCGATCGACCGAGGTGATGACGATGTGCTCAAGGCCCATCTGCGCGGCGGCTTCGGCCACGTGCTGCGGCTCCAGCGGATCGACCTTGCGCGGCATGCCGGTCTTGACGTTGCAGAAGCGGCAGGCGCGCGTGCAGACGTCGCCGAGGATCATCACCGTGGCGTGTTTCTTGGTCCAGCACTCGCCGATGTTCGGGCAGGCCGCTTCCTCGCAGACGGTGACGAGGTTCTTCGAGCGCATCAGCGCCCGGGTCTTGGCGAAGCCTTCCGAGGTCGGGGCCTTTACGCGGATCCAGTCGGGCTTGCGCTGGCGTTCCGGGCGAGGCTGCGGCGAGAGATCGTTCATGCTGGCCAGATAGAGCGGCTGGGCCGGGGATTCCAGCCCCGGTTGCACTTTCATCAACCGCGTGGCTTCGGCAACACTTCGATACAAACCTTGGCAGTCTGGATGGCGGGCGTTAGGGCAAGCGCCATGACCGATTTCACCGACCTGCTCGACGGCTATCAGCGCTTCCGGACCAGCGAATATCGGCGGCACCGCGACCGCTGGTCGGGGCTGAGCGAAGGCCAGAGCCCGCGGGTGATGGTGATCGCCTGCTCGGACAGCCGAGTCGATCCGGCGCAGATCTTCGATACCGTGCCCGGCGAGATCTTCGTGGTGCGCAACGTCGCCAACCTGGTGCCGCCCTTCGAGGACGACGCGAGCCGCCACGGCGTCTCCGCCGCGCTCGAGTTCGCGGTGAACCAGCTTGAGGTGCCCGAGATCCTGGTGCTCGGCCACGGCGCGTGCGGCGGTGTCGCGGCATCGCTGTCGCAGCGCTTCAAGGGCGCGCCGAACGGCCAGGGCGGCTTCATCGCTCACTGGGTCGACATGCTCGACGAGGCGCGCGAGCGGATCGTGACCGAGCATGGGACCGGCCCCGAGGCGGTGCATGCGCTGGAGCTGGAGACGGTGCGTGTCTCGCTGGTCAACCTGATGACCTTCCCCTTCGTCGCCGAGCGGGTGGCGGCGGGCACGCTGACGCTGCACGGCGCCTATTTCGCGATCGCCGACGGCGTGCTGCACGTGATGGGCGAAGACGGCGCGTTCGGCCCGGCCTAACGCGCGGCGCCGCCGAGCGCTTCCATGTCCTCCAGATAGCGCTTCCGCGGCGTCCAGTTGCTGTCCACCGAGCCCAGGATGCTGTGGCGGACCGGGCCCAGGCCGCAAAAGCCCAGGATGTTGCGCTCCAGGCTCTTGAGGCTGTGGGCGCGGTAGACCCAGCTGTAGATCGGCGTGGGCGTGCTCATCGTCACCACCACGCGCGCCGAGCGGCCCTGGAGCAGCGGCTCGGGGAAGCCGTGCTCGACATAGCGGAAGGCAAAATCGGGGCGGAGCAGCTGCTCGAGGAAGCCCTTGAACAGCGCCGGCACGTCACCGAGCCAGAGCGGGTAGAAGATCGCGACATGCTCGGCCCAGAGCAGGTCCTGCTGGATCGCCTCGATCACCGGCAGCACCGGCTCGGCGCGATATTGCGCCTGGCTGCGCAGCAGCGGGAAATCGAGATCGGCGACCTCGACCCGGCGGAGCGCATGGCCTGCTCCGGTCGCGCCCTCGGCATAGGCCCTGGCGAGCGCATGGCCGTAGCGCGCCGGATCGGGATCGGGATGGCCGTCGATCAGCAGGATGCGTGTCATTTCGCATCCGTACCTCCGGGCCCGGCCCGCCCGCCTTGCGCGTGGTCAAAAGGGCGTCGTCAAAGCCCGGCGTCGAAGCGCAGCGTGCCCTCGGGATCGGCGATGGCGTCGGCCCGCTCCTTCTCGGACTTGGGCGTCGCGACCAGCGGCTTCGCGGCAGCGAGCGCGCGGCGATAGGCCTCGACCAGCGCCTGGCGCGGATCGGTGGGAATATCGGGCTGGACGCCCTTCCCTTCCCAATTGCCGTGCGTCGTCGGATGCTCGACCCGGCCATTGGGCACGAAGGCGCTCATCCCGGCACCCAGCTCGACTCCGCGATTGGCGGGGTTGGCGCCGCCACGGGTGGGCTCGCCGATCAGCAGCGCGCGCCGCGCCGCCTGGAGGTCGTAGGCGAAGCCTTCCGCTGCGGAGAAGGTCCGCCGGGCGGTGAGCAGGAACACCGGCCGGTCTGCATAGAGCGGGCCGGTGGCGGGGATGTCTGCCTTGCGCTGGTCGGCCTTGATGCTGCCGTCCGGCTGGCGCCACAGGATGCGCGCCATCGGGATCGGCGTCGGCGAGAGATGGCCGAGCAGCCGGGTGTCGGTGGTGCCACCGCCGCCGGTATTCTCGCGCAGGTCGATGATCAGCGCGCCGGTGTCGCGCAGCAGCTCCATCGCCTTGTCGATCATCGCGGCGCCGTCGGCATCCTGGGCGAAATAGCGCAGCTTGAGATAGCCGATATTGCCGGGCAGCCGGCGCACGCCCATCAGGCCGTGCGCGAGATGGCGCTTGAGCAGCGCCTCCTCGTCCGGCGCCGGCGCCTTGACCGGATCGAGCGTGTCGATGCGGACCTTGAGGTGGAGATCGTGCGAGTCGGCGAGCAGCGCATTGGCCTCGCGGACCAGCGCCTCGCGGTCGCGGATCGCGATCAGCCGCGCGCGCTCCTTGCGCAGCAGCGCCTGGACGCGGGTGCCGGTCTCCGGATCGACATAGCTGCCCATCGAGGCAATCAGCGCGTCGACGGCGTGGGTGGCCGCCGCGGGTGTCAGGTCGTCGGCCGGGGCGAACAGCAGCAGGGCAGCGGCGAGGAAATGCATCGGGCCTCCAGGGTGTGTATTGCTATAATAATACACGCCCTGGAGGAATGTCGATGCCGGCACGACCAAAGCCGACCGGCATGCGATGCAATCAGAGGCCGAGCGCCTTCTTGGCGACCTTCTCGACTTCGGGATCGAGCTCGGGCGGCTCCATCGGCACGTGCTTCTCCAGCGCATCGGCGATGGCGGTGAGCGCGGCGATGCGGGCCGACTTCTTGTCGTTGCCGTCGATCACGATCCAGGGTGCCGCCCTGGTATCGGTATGCGCGAACATGTCGTGCATCGCGTCGAGATATTCGTCCCGCCTGGCGCGGTTGCGATAATCATCTAGCCCGGTCTTCCAGCGCTTCCAAGGATGCTCGAGCCGGTCCTTGAGCCGCTTGTCCTGGGTCTTCTGCGTCACATGGACGAAGACCTTGACCAAAGTGGTGCCGACGGCGACCTGCTGCGCCTCGAAATCGTTGATCTCGTCATAGCCGCGGCGCCATTCCGCCTCGCTGGCATAGCCCTCGACCCGCTCGACCAGCACGCGGCCGTACCAGGTGCGGTCGAAGATAGCGATATTGTGCTGTGCGGGCAGCCGCCGCCAGAAGCGCCAGAGGAAATGATGCGCCAGCTCCTCGGGCGTGGGCGCCGAAATCGGCCAGACCTCATAGTAGCGCGGGTCCCATTCGGCGGTGAGGCGCTGGATGATGCCGCCCTTCCCCGCCGCGTCCCAGCCCTCGAACGCGATGATCGCGCGGCGCTTGTGGACGATATGGGCGTAGTGGATGTGGCTGAGGCGCTTCTGGACCTTCTTCAGCGCCTTGTCATAGTTCCCGTCGAAGTCCTCGCCGTCCTCATATTTGCGCAGATCGATCGCCATGCCCGTCCTTTCGTACTTGGGCGAAACGATAGAGGCGGCAAGAGGATGCGCAATCCGTCAGTTCGGCGCCCCGGCCTGCAGCGCCTTCATCTCCTCGGGCGTCATCGGCGGGGTCGAGTAATGCTCGCCGCACTTCTCCGACAGCGCGTTGCTGGCGGCGACCATGCGGTCGCTGAGCGCGTTCTGGCGGGCGATCGAGGCTTCCATTTCCTTGGGCATGCCCATGCCGCCCCCGCCGGCCGAGCCTGCGCTGGAGAGCAGCGAGCCGCCCACCGAGGCGGCCATGCCGACGCCGGGGATCATCCCGGCGAAACTGGAGAGCATGCCCATGGTCCGCGCCTTCTTGGCCCGACCCATCATCTTCTTGCGCATGTCCTCGGCCGATTTCGTCATCGCCGTGCTCTCGGTGCGCATGTCGCGCTCGATCTGGGCGACCTCGGCGCGCAGCGCGGTGCAGGTGGCGTCCTGCGCCGGTGCCGGCTGCGGCGCCGGCTGGGCTGCAGGGACGTCCTGCGCGGCGGCGCTCTCCTGGAGGAGCAGCAGCGCGGCGGCGGCGAGCATGAGCGAACGGCGGATCATGACCGCGCGGACTAGCGGCGGGCGCCCTGCCCCTTGAACCGAACTGCGATCAAGGCCGCCTTTTTCACTTCGAAGCCGCGATCCGCCCGGTATCGACGCGGTTCTGGAGCATCTTGCCCGCCTCGGCATCGGCGGCGCTGCGCAGCGTCGTCTCGGCGATCGCGCCGAGCGCTTCCTCGGTGAGGAAGGCCTGGTGGCCGGTGATCAGCACATTGGGGAAGGTCAGCAGCCGCTGGAACTGGTCGTCCGAGACGATCTCGTTCGACAGGTCTTCGAAGAACAGGTCGGCCTCCTGCTCATAGACGTCGAGCGCGACCGCGCCGATCTTGCGCGACTTGAGCCCCTCGATCAGCGCGCCGGTGTCGATCAGCGCGCCGCGGCTGGTGTTGACGATCACCAAGCCGTCGCGCGCGGCGGCGATGGCAGCGGCATCGATCAGGTGGTGCGTCTCCGGCGTGAGCGGGCAATGGAGGCTGATGATCTCCGCCTCGCGCAGCAGCGTGTCGCGCGGCACGTAGCGGATGCCGGCTGCCTCCAGCGCGGGATCGGGATAGAGGTCGCTCGCCAGCACTTCGCAGCCAAAGCCGAGCCTGAGGCTGCGCGCGACCAGCGCGCCGATCTTGCCGGTGCCGACCACGCCGACGGTGCGGCCGTGCAGGTTGCGCCCGATCAGCCCATCGAGCGCGAAGTTGTTCTCGCGCACCCGGGCCCAGGCGCGCGGGATCTTGCGATCGACGGCGAGCAGCAGCCCGAGGGTGAACTCGGCCACGGCATGCGGCGAATAGGCCGGCACGCGGACCACTTCGATGCCGAGCCGCTGGGCAGCGGCGAGATCGACATTGTTGAACCCGGCGCAGCGCAGCGCGACCAGCCGGGTTCCGCCCGCGGCGAGAGTTTCCAGGACCTCGGCATCGACCATATCGTTGACGAAGACGCAGACCGCCTGGTGCCCTGCCGCCAGCGACGCGGTCGCCGGCTCGAGGCGCGGCTCGAGAAAGTGCAGCGCGTGGCCGAAGCCCGCATTCGCTTCGCTCAGGAAGCGGCGGTCGTAGGGCTTGGTGTTGAAAACCGCGATACGCATGCACTTCTCCTCGGCCAGCGACAGACCAATGCCCTGGCGGCATCCCGCATGCACGATTCGTCATGTCGGTGCCGCTGGCAAGCGATGTAACCTGCATGTTTCGGCAGCTAATCGCGTGGGGACCATGGCGCGTATCTCTCCCTTGCTCTTCGGCCTGATCGCCTATGCGATCTTCCTGGCGGTGTTCGCCTATCTGGTCGGCTTTGTCGGCGACGTCGCGCCGCTGCCGCACACGATCGATCACGGGCGGGCCGAGCCCTGGCTCTTCGCGCTGCTGGTCGATCTCGGGCTGATCGGCCTGTTCGGGCTCCAGCACAGCGTGATGGCGCGCCAGGGCTTCAAGCGCGGCTGGACCCGGATCGTCCCCGCCGTCGCCGAGCGCAGCGTCTATGTGCTCGTCACCAGCCTGGTGCTGGTGCTGTTCTTCTGGCTGTGGCTGCCGATCCCGGCGGTGCTGTGGCGGGTGACCGCGCCGGCCGGCTTCTGGCTGCTGACCGGACTGCAGATGCTCGGCTGGGGGATCGTGCTGGTCAGCACCTATCTGATCAACCATTTCGAGCTGTTCGGGCTCGAGCAGGGCTGGCTGCACCTGCGCGGCAAGGCGCCCGCCGCGCCCCGGCTGCGCACGCCGTTCTTCTATCGGCTGGTGCGCCACCCGCTCTACACCGGCTTCCTCCTGGCCTTCTGGGCGACGCCGGTGATGACGGTGGGGCACCTCGTCTT
>Ga0164294_10000376_pt1 | contig 41969 bp, 36 predicted proteins | sample GEODES005metaG_FD_111479 | JGI IMG/M metagenome (GOLD analysis project Ga0164294, IMG submission 111479) | Oligotrophic lake water microbial communities from Sparkling Lake, Wisconsin, USA - GEODES005 metaG | ecosystem: Environmental > Aquatic > Freshwater > Lake | place: USA: Sparkling Lake... | reverse complement strand
ACGACCACGTAATTGTTCTCCATAAATCTCCACCTCTGGATATTTTTCTCTAAACCACAGTGTAGTTTTAGAGGTACAATATTCATCCCAAGTATCGACTAACTTTAATACTTTGTTAACATCTGTTAATGGTATATCTAAAACTCGTGCAACATCTCTTACAACACCTTTATCTTTAAACTCAAGGAATGTAGCAATAGATGCTACGTGTCTATACTGTCTAACTAAATAATCTTTTACTTCATCACGACGAGTATCTTGAATGTCCGTATCAATATCAGGAAAGTCGTTACGTTCTGGATTAATAAAACGGAAAAACAAAAGACCATGTTCTATTGGATCAATTGTTGTAATACCAAGTAAATAACAAACTAAAGAACCAGCAGATGATCCACGACCTGGACCAACTAAAACACCTTCTTTTTTAGCCCAATTAATCATATTGCTTACTACAAGAAAATATGGTGCAAATTTTTTATTACGAATAATTTCTAACTCTTCGTCAAGTCTTTGTTCATAAATATCATTTCCAAGCCAGTTATCGGTAAGCCGATACTTTTCAAGTCCTGCAAACGCTAAGTTTGCTAACTCTTGATCTGGGTTTTTATATTGAACTGGTAAAAGATTTAGCCCATCTTTAATGTCATAGTCTTCTACTGTATCTGCCAAAAGTATTGTGTTTGAGTATATGTCTGGTCGATCAATACCCTGCAGTTCCATTGCTGCCTTAATTTCTTCATAAGATAATAGATGAATATCAAATTTGTTAAATGTTATTTGGCGGTCTTGTCCGTATAAATAATCAAGTCGTTCCATCATGTCTGTTTTCTTTTTAGACTTTTCGTATGTTGCTTCTTTGTTTATTTTTCCATGTGTATTTAAAATTAATTTAAACTCTTGTATTTCTCTTTGCAATGTATCTGAATGATGACAGTCTGGCGTAACAACAACCTTTATACCAAATTCATCAGCAAGTTCAATAAGATATTTATTTATTTCTGGTGTATTGTGTGGCATAACTTCAATGTAGTAATCGCTACCAAAGTTATCTTTAAACCAGTTAATGTTCTTTTTAGCAATTGCAAACTCTTGCTCTTCTAATGCTTTAACAATAACGCTACTAGGACAAGCAGACGTTACAATAATTCCTTCTTTATACTTTTTAAGAATCTCAAAATCAAACCTTGGTTTCTTAAAAAACCCATTTGTCCATGCAATCTCACTAATCTTGTTAAGGTTTTCTAAACCTTTTTGGTTCTTGGCTAGAAGGACAATGTGGTTATAGACAAGATCTTGTTGACCTTCTCTTTCAGACTTATCTCTTTTATCTGATATGTCTGCACACATGTATCCTTCTAAACCAAGGATTGGCTTAATACCCTTTTCTTTTGCAGCACGATACAACTCTCTGTGACCAGAAAGTGTACCGTGATCTGTAATTGCAAGAGCGTTCATACCCAACTTGCTAGCACGGTCTACATACTCTTGTGGAGTTGCTATGCCGTCAAATAGGGAGTAGTGAGTATGAACATGTAAGCCTACATAGTTCATCTATTACCAGTCTACGTTGGTAGCAGATGAAGTTGTTGGGCCATCAAACCCAAGATAGAATGCTTCTTGTTCAGCATAAGGAATTTTCTTTAATGCTAACTCAAGAGGATAAGGCTTTATATCTGCCCACTTAAATGGTTCTGTATCTGGTGCGCTAGGAATGGTTGTATAACTTGTTTCAGTACCCTGACCATTTCGCTTTACTTTCCAGACTACGTTTGAGATGCTGCCTGTTTCAAGTGCATACTCACGAATTGTATTAAATGCTGATTGCTTGCTAACACCCATTGACCAAATAGCCACATATGGTGCTTCAATGCCATCGTCTACTAGAACATTGCAATAGAAACGAAGACGTGCTCTCCAGCCAGCCTTTGGATCCTTACGATGCATCTCTTCTGCCCAGTCACGACCTTCTGATTCCATTGTATCTACAGCCTTGCGCTTGTAGTCTTTTGGATTTGTATGTTCTTTGACAACTAAAGCAAGGCCACGATCTGCATTGTAGTTTGCAGAGTCCTCATCTAGTTCTTCAATGAAACGAATTTTTGCTGCTTGACCATCGGCAAGTTTAAGCCATCTTACCTTTGGTGAGTTTTCATCATATTTTGGCTTGTCGAGCAGGGCATTTATATTCTTGAGTCCCTTTATTACGCTCATATATTCTCCTTCGATTTGTTATATTAGTTTAGCATAGAGGATATGGATTTGTCAAACTGAAACTTAATGTTTCTAATTGCCTCATCATCCATGTCGCCTATGTCTTTATATTTTTTATCTATGTTGATTACGGTGACTAATGATCCAAGTTTTTCAATTAACTTATCTTTCATTATTGAGCCAGCCTCATCGTTGTCTGCAACAAGTACAACATTATTAAAGTACTTTGCTAATAACTTAACCTGCGATGCAGATACATTAGCCCCCAGTGTTGCAACTGCTGGGAATCCTACTTGGTCTAGTCTTATAGCATCAAAAGATGACTCAACTACATACACAGTGCTAGATGATTTAATTCTATGTAAATTAAATAATATTTTACCTTTTGGAAGTCCTGGAGTATTTTTAAATTCTTTACCTTCTACAGATCTACCAACAAACCCAAGTGTCATTCCATCTGGGGAATGAACTGGAATAGTAACCATGTCTTGTTTTTCTGAATAACCAAGTCCAAATTTTTTAACTGAATCTTCTGTTATAGATCTACCAAAATAATATCTCATTGCTCTTGGCGACTCAAGTGCTTGATTATTTAATCGTTTAATTAATACTTCATCATATTGAACAAAGTCTGGCGGAGCATACATTGCTTTATTAATTACGCTCTCAATGTTAGTTTCTGTTTGTTTACTTTTTATATATCTTGCTGCTTCAAAATAAGTTCTACCAGTTACAAACATTACAAATTCTTCAAGATTTTTAGTTGTTTGACATCCAAAACAAAAAAATAATCCACTATCTTTTGCAATTTCAGCGGCAGGAGTTCTAGTATTATTATGATATGGACAATAGATTATATAATCATTACCAAATTCTGCTTCAACATCAATACCTGCACCACTAAGTACTCTTTGTATTTGTTCTTTACTATAAATATTATTTACCATCTTCGTAATCCTTATATCTATAATATCCTTTATCAAAATCTACTTGTACTAAAAAGTCTCCCATAAAACCATTTCTGTTTTTTCTAAATACACATTCAATAATATCACTATTCGTAGCACGACCCAGTGCCATAACCCAGTCAGCATCGTAAGCAATTTGTCTTGACCATGCTGTTTGACCAAGTGTTGGAGCACTACTTAAGTCTTTAACATCGTCTGGAGTGGCAGATGAAATAGCAATAATAGGAACCTCTTCACCAATAGCCATAAGTTTAAGTTCTCTGGAAAGGTTTTTCATACGTACCGTTTCATTTTCAGATTTTTGATTAGGTGACATAAGTTGTAAATAATCTACAATAACAAAATCTGGTTTATATTGATCAATTTTTCCACGCACAACGGATGGGTTTACTTCTCCACCATTGTCATTTGAAATAATGTGAAACTCTGGTTTACCTGCAATTTTATTAGCATGCCAAGTCTTAAGCATATCAAGTTCTACTTCACCATTACTAAGTTTGCGATGAGACCAAATTCCCTCACCCATAATAGCAAATACACGATTACGAACCTCTGTTTCAGACATTTCAAGAGATATTACTAGGGGAGATTTGCCTTGCTTCCATGCTTGAACTGCAAAGTAAAGTGCAAGCCATGACTTGCCAATTCCAGGATAGGCAAGAAACACACCAAGTTGTCCTGGCATAATTCCAGAAGGTAGGTAGTTGTCAAATCCTGGCAAACCTGTTTTAATTCCAACTTGACCAGTTAATTTTTGTTGCTGAATCTTTTCAAAATATGCAACTGCAGAATCAAGATCTGTAGCATCAATATCACGTATAGCAGAAGTATTTTTCTTTAACTCAGAAGTTTTTGTGATTAATCCATTTAATGCTTCTGTCCCATTGCCAACCTGCACTTCACCTGCTGCAGATCTTAATATATCTTTAAGGCTATCATTTAAATACTCTGCCTGCAACTCTTCAAGATGATGTTTGGTGGCACCAACGCCATCTACTGGTTGAAAATCTCTAAATTTTTCTACAACTAAAGATGTTGGGGGAATAGATCCATTGTTGTCAAAATATAAACGAATAAAATTCCATACATCGTTATGAGTTCTAAGAAGATTTTCTACGTTGGCCTGTAACAAAACATGCATTTGCTTATCTTGCAATAGTGCCGATATAACTTTTGCTTCTGTATTATTCACTAAGCCACCTTCTTGCTAACTTTCTGCGTTCTAATCTTTCTTGAATATCTTTTTTTGTTTCTATCTTACCACTAATAATTTTTTCTGCATTATATGCAAAATGATTCCAACTAGGCTCTTCGGCAATACTAAAATAATAATCAAGCAAATCGTAGCATTCTGAAATACCATAGGATTCAACTAAAGCATCAGAAGACCATTGCTCTACATTTAAATTTAAAGATGGCTTTTGCTGGTATCTTGCTGTGTGCAATTTACTATATCTGCTAAGCAAAGCCATACGGTCTTTGCGTTCAGCCATTATTCTGTACTGTCAGCCTCTGATTGTGCTTCCTGAATCTTTTCTGTTAGTTTGTCTTCAACAAATTTATAGACTCTATTAAAGGCCTGCTCTGTATTTTCACCATCACGCTTAGAGTCAATAACTCCAAGATCAAGCCTTAATGACTGAAAATTACCCAAATTAAGGGTATATCCTAATGTTACTGATACTTTTGTGCTTTCGTTTTCCATTATCCCACCTATTCTTGATTTAAATATTCTCTGACCAAACAGGAATAAATCTTCCATCTTCTGTCTTTGTATATGTAAGTATACCGTTACCCATTCGCCTTGTCAACTCTTGATTTGTAGGCGTCATATTATTTGTTATTAATCCGTCTCTTCTTGGTTGTCCAATATGTATAGATGCCAGTATATCACGAATTGCTTTAACTGTGCTTTCTGAATAATATGATCTTATTTGCCATCCAGTTTTTCCATTTAAAGTAGAACCTATTGGTGGTGGAATCACTCCTCGTTTAATTAGTGTTGGCATATACTTTCTATGACGATTAATTAATTTAGCAGTCTCTGCGACTGTATATGCCTTTTCTCTATTTTTTCTAAAATCAGTTCTTAAACAAGTTTCAATTCTGTCTTTATTAATATTATACACAGAAACTAAACCAGTAGACCTAGAACTATGATGTAACCTTACAAGATCGCCATTAAGAAACCAAATTTTTTTACTTCCTTTTATTACAGACTCGTTATTATAGATTTGCTCATCGATAATTCCTTTTCGAGTAACCATCTACCTTCCTCGCTTTCAGTTGGTGGATGATAAAATTTTCTTAACCCACACCGAACACAATATACCTCTATGTGCTGTGTGGTAGTATAGAGTCTGTCAACAAATAAACGGCCACGGCACTTGCCACAAGAAAGCATAAATAATCTTTAGTTTGGAATACCAACAGCAATTAAGTTAACTGCAAGTGATACATTTCCAGATGCTCCAAACCTTACAAATCCATCAACTTTGGACGTAGTTGGTCTTTGTAAGACAACCGTAACATTTTGACCAGCCTCAGTATTTCCAATATTTAATGCTGTTGCTGTAACTATTGGTGGAAACTTAAAGTCATTTTGAAAAGAATAAGTAAATGCTCTTTCATTACCAGCGTTTACAATACTGTTTGTAAAAATTTCTACATACCCGCCAACAACTCTTGCATTTGATGTTTTTATATTTTCCTTAATTGATGGACCATTATCAATGCTTGTAAAATTATATGCTGCAGAAGAAATCTCTGTAGATAAATCATTAATAGTCTTAGCCAACTCATAAATATATGTAACATCTAATGGTTGTCCACGTTCTGGTAGCGGTATTTTTGCCATTGTTCCTCCTATTTAATTATACCAAAGAAACTATACTTGATTCAAATATAGTCAATTCAGCATTTCTTACCTTGTTAACACCTTCAACCTGTATGGCTGCTCTAACATTTGTTGTGCCAGTATTAATAAAACTATATGAATGAATTGGAGAAGTTCCGTGATATGTATAACTTCCTCCATCAAACTTTACAAATATATCATATTTAGGTCTAGTGTTTTCATCTCCCCAAATAACTGTAGAAGTGTTGCCATTAACAATTAGTCGACCACTAACTGCTTCTATATCTGGAGCGATTGCTGAAAATATTGGTGACCAATGAGAGTATCTATTTTTATCTTCAGAAATAATTCTATATCTTAAAAAGTATTCGTTATTATCTCCTACAGGCGGTAGTTGATTTTTAGGAATAATTAGTTTTTTAATCCCTGCGTCAGACATTAAGAAACACCGACTGCAAATCTAAATTCTACATAATTACTAGTATTAGGAGACTTTATAACTGTTGTTGCATTATCATTTTTAACAACAGAATACCCAGTTAAACCATAAAGCGGATTAACCGTTTGAGTATTTTCTAACCTTAATGCATCTAAAGCAATGTAATAATTTGATGATGGTATTGGTGTTGGTCCACTATCCTCAGAAAGCACGCATGCATAAATTTTAACAACTGTTACTGCATCCCAAGTAAAATTTGCAGTTGTATAAAGTTCTTGTAATTGTTTAGAAATAACAAAATATCTATTTGTTTCAAAATCTGCAATATAGTTTTCTAAATTTCCAGAACTATCTTGATTTATTTCTGCTTCAAATCTTGCAAACTCTCCAGAACCAGTATCTGTTGAAGAAAAATCAATTAAAATTCTAACTGTGTCTGGAATCGCAAAAGAACTTCCATTTTTGCTAATTAAAGAAAATGCTAATCTTAATTCATCTTTAGGAGAATTTTTACTAAAATCAACCTGTGGATTAGTTAAATGTATATGATTTGAACCTGGCTCAATTACAAAATGATCTAACGTTGAGCCACTCTCTTCGCTAAGAGTTATATCTGCGTCGTTTCCTTGAATTAAAATTATATTATTTAAAAATCTACATCTTTCATATCTATCTGCACGAGATGTTTTAAAAAATATTAAATTATCAGCATTTGTTTGAAAAACTGGATTTGCAATTGAAATAATATTATCGTTTTGTGGACTGTCTAATGCAGCAGGAAAAAAAACAATTTCTGCTGCAGAAGCCTCTGTATGATATTGCCAATTTTCTGTATTAGTAAAAGCAAAAATAGTCTTACTGTCATATGCTCCAGCAGAAGGATTTAATCCTGCAGAGTATAAACCTATTTCTGATATTTCATATCTTTCTTCTGTTGGAAGTTCTGCAGTTAAAACAATTTTATCTATACCATTTTCTTTTATAAAACCTTTTGAAGAAATTGGAACTCTAAACATTTCAAAATCAAGATTTTGTTTATTAGAAACATCATTTTGAACATCAAATGTATCTAATGGTTTAGAGCCACACCCAACAGCAATATATGAAGCATAGGCTGGAGCCTGACCAAGCAAATATTTTCCAATAATTGACTTGCCAGTGTCTGTTATCATGATTCATTCCCATCAAGTTGTATACTATATATTGTACCACTTGTGCTTAACTGAACCTCAAGTTGTTCATCATTGTTTAAATTAGTAGCCTCTATAACTAAATTACCCAAGTCATCAACATAAACATTTGTACCGTTTAACCCATTACCAACATTTGGTACTTTTTGATAAAAATTAATAGAAAATCCAGAAAAATATTTATCTGAAGTTTTTTGCAACCCCAAAATATTGTTTGAGTTATATGCTTGTTGTATTGATTTTATATTTTTTATTGGTTGATAAGAAATATTTTGACCATTAATAGTGTCATTTCTTGATATATTAATTAATTCTTGTCCACCAATATTTTCAAAAATTAAATCAGTCATTTGTTCTATTGAAACTGCTTCATTATTAAACAACACAATATCTGGTGTAGCAGTTTTAATTAAATTTGCATTAGAAGATATAAGCACTTGACTAATATTTAATGGAGTATTTGGAGTGGGAGATAAACTGTTTGACATTTTATACCTCGCTTAAATAAACAGTCATGTCTGGGCCATTAATATTTCTTGAATATTCAATATTATATACTACAAACCTATCATTTTCAGAAGATATTAAATTTAAATTATCAGAATCCTTATAATCAACAGTAACAATATCTCCTAATTGTAATGTTGGTATAGCAAATAACTTTAATCCTATTGATTTTTTAGGGGTCATTACTTTATTAATAATCCATCCCATCAAGGCTTCTGCATCATCCTGTGTTTGTATATATGGAGTGTTTATTGAAAACTCATTCTTGCCGTAGATTAATCTACTTAGTTTTATTTGATCATATTTAACTTTTTCAAATATTGGAGAATATATTAAAGAATTACCCTGCAATGGTGGGTCTGACAAATTTCCACGTTTTTTAAAATATTCATCAACAGATAGTTCATGTGTTGTATCTTGTGTAAATGCAATACCTTGAATTCGTAAATAGTTACCAGTTGTTTCGTCTAAATTAATTGCTGAATCTGTTGAGTTAAAAATTAAAAATTCTGCCCCATAAGAATCTGCATAAAATCCAGAAACTGTATAAGTTTTTATTCTATTAAATGTTGGAGAAAGTTCTGCGTAAAGTGCTGGGTATGCACGATCATATTTAATATTAAAATATGCACATTCACGCATAATTGATCCAAATTCTTCAAAATACATATTATATTTAGGGGGTTGTTGTGCACTAATACCAGATAAATATGTTGATTGAACGGTTTTATTCATTTCATATTTTCTAAATGATTCATTAGAACTAACTTCTTTATCTTTAAAAGTAGATAATATTGTGTCTCCAGTTAATACACTAGAATTTTGAGAATAATTTTCTGATAAAGCATATACATTTTCAAACATACACTTTGAAGATCCACGAGTAAATAAAGCAATATTATTATAAACTGGAAGTGGATCTGGATCATCTACAACCTTAACTATTTGATTATTAATATACAAGAAAAATCTTCTAATATTTCCTATGTCTTGATACTCTACCGATAAATCATATACCGTTGGGTTTTCTTCTCCTGAAACTCTGTGTTGGCCAGTAAATTTTCCATCATCAACTAATATTTGACTAAGTCCACCCCATAATTTTATTGGAATTGCATTATCCGAAGAATTTTCTTTTTTAATTTTATAAAATATTATATTATTAATTGATATATTGGATTGATTATTTTTATCTAAATTTAAATAAGATTCAACATTGTTTTCTGTTAAGGCAACAATTTCAAAATAATATCCATTATTTGTTTCTGGGTTTAACATAACTGCTAAACCTCCGCTACCACCACCAATGCTAATACTTTGATTTGCTTGAACTCCTACAATTTGATAATATGGCATACTTCCAATAGGTGTTTGACTTCTTATTTCATTATTTTCAATTTTTCCAATTATCCTCATTCTTGTTCCAAAATTTTTATATGCATTATCTAAATTTTTATAAACATAAGATACAAAATCAATTGGAGTTTCTGTACTTTTAAAAGACGGACCATTCATAACTAAAGCAGAAGATTGAATTGTTCCAGATTGTGTAGATTTTAGATTATTTACTTCTGTTTCTGTAGAATAACTAGTAGCCATATAATTTTTAATAATGCTATTTCTAGATGTTTGTTTTGATAAAACATTGTTAATTCCTGCTGGACCAACGGATGTTTGCGGTAGTGTTGGATTAATATCTGTTGTAAATAAATATTGTGACTTCATGTTGCATCCACGAACATAATCATTATTAGACCAATAAGAATCTATTCCAGCAGTATGGGATGTTACTGGTGTTCCAAATTGACCACGACCATGTTCATAAACTTCTCCTGGTTGTAATCTTGTTATAGAGTTATTAGTTTCGTAGTATGGTGTTGAAAAAATACGAATAAGTCCAGTTGGGTATATTTTGCCATTAAAAGGTAATGATGCAAAGTATTTTTGATATTCTTGATTGCTTGAAATCCAAACATTACCAATTCCAGTAATGCTAAATTCTGCTGCATCATATCTAATTATTTCTCCATTAGAAAATAGATATCCCTGATATCTTGTTAACCAATAAACATTTTCTCCAATATCAATAATGTTGTTAGTAACTATGCCATTAACTACTGTTGGCAATGAATTAGATAGGTTTGAGTTTAATGGCATTGCACCTAAAACATATTTACTTTGTTTTGATGCTACCTCGTTTATTGTTTTTGTTGAAGTTGTTCCAGACGCTTCCCATAATAAAACTGGTTTATATATCCATGTTTTTTCTTTATCAATTACCGACGATTGTCTGATTGAGCCATAAGATCTTTGAATATATCGAGTTGTATAGTTTATTTTGCCATCATTAAATATTTTTTTATCTTCACTACTTATAGCAATAATATTTGGTATTTTGGATAATGTTTGATTTTCAATAATGCCAGAAATTGATTGATTGTTATTTCCAAGTAAATCTATGTCGGTATTACGCATGTCATTTGTTGGCATTAAGTAGTCTTTGCTCATTACTATAAAGTTATTATATTCATCAAAAAACATTGCTGTTTGTGTTGATATTGCAAGTTGGTTTAACACTTCTGCAACATTTTGATCTGGAGCAACAAAAAAATAAGGAATAATTGGATCATTTTCATTATCAACTCTTTTAAAAGAATAATTAGTAAATCCAATATAATCTAACAATAAAGATATGGCATAACTTAATGAAACTTCTGTAACCAGTATTCTTGGAGCAGGCATTGATTCTAAAAAGAAATAAAAATCTCTTAACTCTAACGATAATTTACCTGCGGTTACATCAGATTGTGGCATACCTTCTGAATATAATGTTTTTATTGGAACAAAATAATTTGAACCCTCTACATTTGATATTTCTTCATAAAAATTAAATTTAATATTTTTTCTTAAATAATTTTTAATAATACTATTTAAATTATTATAATTAAACGCTTGATCTATATTAAATATAGATATAGACCCAGTAGATGCTAATAACTGTCCAACTGGCAATGATGTATTTCCAAGATCAGAAAGTGATTTACGAACAGTATATTCAATAACGCTATCTGATATATCCGCAACAAGTCTTGGAGACATCTCAATTAAATCAAAAGTAGATTCATTTTTATTCATTAACTCTACAACAACCCTAATTCCACGAATGTATTCAAATTCTGTATATTTAGATTCTTTAGTTATTGGATCAAGAAATGCTTTTGGAGATACAAAATTTTTAACAAAATTTGTTTGACTTGTTATTAACTCAGAACCTAGCGTCCAGCCATATTGTGGAATAAATGTTTCATATTCAGACAAAGTACTATTCCAAACATAAAATACTCCTAGATCTAATTCATTATTTTTAATTAAATATGCATATCCATTTATTGATGATTCTGGAAGAAGTGTTGTAGAGGAATAGGTATTTATAAATAAAAAATTTTCTTTAAAAATATCTGGAACTATTAAACCATATTCTAATTCAACATAGCCATCTGATTTTATTATTGCACTACCATCTAGTCTTGTTGAATTTTCATTAAACGAATAAGCATCTGTCCAATTATTATTTTTTAAATATTGTATTTTCCATCTTTTAGGAGTTGTCTTATTGCTATCTCCATATAATGGATCTGGAGTATTTGATGAAAAATTAACAAAATTAGTTAAATCTACATCTCCAACGTTTGTTTGCATTTTAATTACAATTCTATTTGCAGGAACTTGTTCTTTATATACTACAAACGGCACTGCATCGTCAATATAATATTGCCCACCTGATATCCTTGCAATACCCCTTTCTAAACCATCTTCTTTTCTATATGAGTTCCAATATTTAAATTGATCATATCTAGAAGACATGTAATATCTTGGTCGTTGTGCTAAAAACTCTCCAGAATTTGCAAGATATTGATTATTATTATAAAAAAATAATGGTTTATTTATTCCAGATCTTGGTCTAAATGGTTTTAAACAATCTTCTAATGAATAAAGCAGTTTTCTTTTTTGTTCTATAGATGTAAATTGTTGTGGCAAATCTTGATTATTTACTCCGCCATCTATAGAAATTTCAGAATTTACCGCATCTGTGTAGTAATCTCCTTCATCTAATTGATCAAATGTTGACGGTAAAGTTTGATATTTTAATTCTGACCCAATTGTTCTATATCTATAGTTGCCAACATAAAAAATATTATCTGGCATATTCATATTCCATTCAGCAATAACTAAAGATTTAGTTTGAATTGTTGCTGATGTTTCAAAATGATTTTTTAGTGTTTCACTAACAAACAACTTAGACCTCTTCCAGAGTTACTGAAATATTCCAAAGATCATGATTTGCTCCACCACGTTTAACAACGCTATAATTAAAATTAGAAAAATATACTTGTATAACTTGATTATATTCACGAAGGTGTTGAAAAGATTCATCAACAACTTCCCCACCTACTTTAAAATTATTATATTTATCATATGACAAAAACATCCAAAATGGTCCTTGATGATTTTCATACCAATCTAAAATTGCTACACCACCAGCACCTCCGTCTGCAATAAATTCTTTACTTGTATTTTTATATGGTGATACTCCAGTTGATGAGAAATTTGCTTTTGTATTATATGCACTAGATGGTAAATTATTCCAAGAAACAGTCATTGAAAGTTTATCTGCAATATGATATGATCTCATTCTACCATTAATTGTTCTTTCACGTTTTTCAATTCTTTCATTATTAAAAGATATTTCACCTCTGTTATGGTCTGACAAAATTAAAAATTTATTTATCCCACCGTTAGTAAGACTTGAATGTGCACCTATTTCTTGTCCAGATGGTACATAAAAACCATTAATATTTACTCCAGGATTTTCTGACCAAAGTATTCCTTGTGATCTATTATATTTTCTTCTACCGAGAATGTAATCTACTGATGCCATTATAATCCTCTCTGAGTTTTAATTCTTTGATTATCAATTCTTTTAATCTGTGTCATAACTGTTCTTGCAATATCATCTGCATTAGATTCAGATTTAACATTTAGATTTAAGTTATAATTATACACTGAAGATCCACTATATGAGCCATCATTTATTTTATTAAGATTATTTACTCCAAATGAATCAACAGCATTTTTACGAATAACAAATTCTCCAGGGGTTAGCATTGCTGGAATTGTATCACTACCTCTAGAGTATCCTCCAGATACATAATATTTAGGAATTATTCCACCACTTGCTCTTCCAAAACCAAAAATAGATTTTCCGATATTGCTAATTCCTGAAACAAGGGATTTTGTTCCAGAAACAACGCCTGACACAATTTTTGAAGGAACAGATGAAATAAATTGTCCAGTATTAACTACTGCTTTATTTATAGCACTAGTAGCAGTTTTTATTCCACTTGATATTCCCGTAACAACTTTAGATATTGGATTATTAACACCAAGATTCATTCCAACACTTGAAATGCTTGTTGTTGGAGTTATCGCTGTTCCAGTTTTTGTGGTAATTCCAGAAAGTGGATTACCTGAATTATAAATGAAGTTTGATTCATTTTTATTATTATTGTTATCATTGCTTGGGCCATCGCCACCATTTGGGCCATCGCCACCATTTGGGCCTGAGCCACCACCGCCACCGCCACCGCCACCGCCATCATAAACTGTTTTAATAACATGAGTAGTCGTAACTGTTGTATTAAGTGCTAAAATTGTATCTAGAATCTTTTGTGCATTATCTTTAGTTTTTTTAATTTCAGAATTATATAATCCAGCATCAACTAACTTTAAGTCATCAGCAAGTTTTGTATCTGCCCAAAATTGTCTTGTTTGATCAATAATATCTAACTCTGCTTTTAGTTTGTCTTTAGTTTTTGTTAATGCTTCTTCTGCAGCAATAACTGCATTTTTTGCTGTTAACAAAGTGCCTTTTTGAATTGTATAAATTTTATCTTCTTCTACACGAATTGCTGCAGCATCAACTATTCTTTTTTGTTCTAATGCATAAATTTGTTTTTCAATTTCAAGTTGTTTTTGAGCAATTTGACTTTTTGTTAATCCAGTTGCGCTTTTTAATCCACCAATCTCAAATTCTCTTGCAGCCTGTAGAGTATCCATACCTCTTTTTATTGAGGCTTGTGCAGCAGTTGCTCGCATTTCTTGTGCAGCCTTTGCTGCTGCTGAAATATCTCCCTGACTTAATGCATCTGCAATTGTGAGTCTAGATTTTTCTTGCTCTACGATATCTTGGTTAATTTCAGAAATTTGATTAAGGGCTTTTTCTTGTGCATCATATTTAGTATTAACTGCTTCTGCGGCTTTATCAATATCCTTTAACTGTTCAGAAAGAACTGAAGACTCAGCCTGCAAAGTTTCAATTGGTCTATTAAAGGTTAATTCTATGGCTCTTTGTTTGTCCTCTATAGAATCTTGAATTTTTGATATTTCTTTTTCTATTTCATCTACTGTTTTTTGTGCAGTTTCTACTGCTGCTTCACCAGTTTTAATTGCATTTCTATATTTAGCCTCAATACTTTTTTCTACAACATCAAAAGTTTCTTCAATTGATAAGGGTGTTTTTTTAGTTTCTGAATTTACTTGTTTAATTAATCCAATTAAAACTTTCCAATTTTTAGAACCAACTTTTGTTGTTGCTATTGCTGCAGCCAATATTGGATTTTTTGCTGCCTCAAACGCTTTTCCAGCCTCCATTCCTGAAGATTTTAATTTAATGTAAGAATTTCTAGTATTTTCTAATTCTTTTCTTTGTGCTATTAAATCTTCTTTTGCCAATGTAAATGCACTTTTCTTTCCATCTCCTTCAGGTGGAACATAAGGATTAGGTTGAACAACAACATTTTTTGCTATAGCGTCTGTAACAAGTCTATATTTTTCTAATTCTGCTCTTGCTGCAGCAACCTTTGCTGGATTTTTTGATATTAAATCTTGAAAAATTGTTTCACCAATAGATGCATTAACTAAAGACGCTCTTAATAATAACATTTTAGTGTCATAGTCTTTAACGCCTTTGGCTGCTTCAGCAAATTTAGGGGCTACATTAAGCAAGATTTTATCCATAAGCAACATTCCTTCAGTTCCTTTAGGTATGGTTGCTGAAATTTCTGACATTTTTTTATTGTATTCGTCTGCTTTAATTGTTTGATTTCCAAATGCTGAGGTTAAGCCTGTAAAAGTATTTGCAAGCGCTGAAGAAGTAATATTTAATTGTTTTTGTTGTTCATTTGTTAATTTAATTTTTTCTGGACCGTATGGGGCAACACCACCCCTAGTACTAATTAATTGTCTTTCTAACTTTACTCCACCTTTAAATGCTTTGTTAAATCCCTCTGTTGTATCTTTTGCTAATTTGACTGCAGCATTTTTTCCTTCTTCTGTAGATAAATCAATTTGTTTAAATTTTAATGAAACCTCTGTTTTGCCAGCCTCTTCACCTAATGCATCAATGTATGTTTTTACGGCTTCTTTTGTAAATCCTTGACCACCTAGATCTAATGCGATAGCATTAAAAGCAATTTCTGCTTCTTTTACTGTTCCAGTTTTAATAGCCTCAATATCTTTTTTATATTTATCTAAAAATTCTTTGTTATCCCTTAATTCATCTACCGCAGTTTGTTCTGTAGCATTAAGTTGGTTAGCACTAATTCTTGCTCCAGATCCCGCTCTTGCTGTTGGTGTTTGACCTAAAAGACCTGCTAAAAACTTAACCTTGTCTGTTGTCATAGTCATTGCATTAGCAAGACCTTCTGTTGCCATTCTTTCTTTTTCTTTGGCTTTATTAAATAAATCAAAAGCACCTTTTGCTGCTAATAAACCAGATATAACTAATCCAACTGGTCCTAAAAATCTTGCTATAATTTTTCCAAAATTTAATAAATTTGGAAGTAGTTTTTTTATTCCTCCAGAGAATAACGTTGTGTTTAGTCCTGCTTTTCTTGTTGCAGTATTTTGAAGTAATAAGCCAGCATTCATTCCTCTTTCGGTTGCAAGCCTTGCTATTCCGCTTTGTGTTAATAAACTGGTTACAGCCTGTAGCGCAAACATTGCTGTTGTTACTTTAAATATTGTGCCAGACATTTCTCCCAATTTACCGCCAGACATTGAGGCAACACCAGCAAGAGACGATATTGCAAAAGAAGAACCCATTAATCCTCTATCAAATGATCTTAATCTATCGTTCATTGATTTTATGTTTGTTGCAGTTGCTTTAACTCCTGCATTAATTTCTGGACTCATTGGAGCATTTGCTGCTACCGCTCCAACTGTTGTTGCTGGTCCTTGAGGTCTTGTTGCTCTTCTTGTTCCCCTTTGTGTACCGCCAACTGCAGCATTAGATAAATTACTTCCTGCTCTTGCTACATCATCTTGTCTATCTGCCATTCCAACTTCAAGACCACGAGCAATGTCTTGACCGATTCTTCTTGTTCTTCTGGATGGAGATGCTACTTGCGCTTCTCTTTCTGTAGCAGTAATTGCAGATCTTGCACTTTTTATTCCCATTGCCTCTAAAATAGCAGCATCTTCTTTATTATATCTTGCTTGTTGTCCTGCTCTTATTCCAGCAATCATGTTTGCACCGCCACCAGTACCTGCAGTCTGTGCCCTTATTCTGTCAATTGGTGTTAAAGATTGTTGCCCTTGATTAAATCCTTGTTTTTGTAATTGTGATAGCAAAGTTTGTGACTTGTAAGAAGTCATTCCTTGTTCATATCCAAATGCTTGTGATTGAACTTTTCTTGATAAGCCTATTCTCTGTCCACGATCTCCACGATTAATTTCTCCACCAAAAGCACCTATAGTTGTTATTTGTTTTTTTATTTTTGGTAAAGATTCTTTAAATGCTTGAGTTGTTGCTTGTGTCATTGTTTTTTGTAAAGCATTCTCTACGGCATTGTAAAATTCTGGATCTGAAACAGCCTTTGAACCTGCTAAAGATAATTCTTTTCCTATATTTTTACCAAATAAAATTACATCTTGTTTTACTGCTGGATCAGATGCTGCTGAAGGCAAAAGGCTTGTTATACTTTTATATATTCTTGATGTAGCCAATTCTGCATTTTGTTCAAAGAATTGTCCACCTTCTGTGCCAGACATTTTTCCTTTATTTAGTTTTTCAGGAGCAATAAATCCAAAATTAGTAAACGCTTTTACTCTTGTTGCCTGTGCAAGATTTCTACTTACTGACTGAGAAACTGCAGATGCTAGTTGTTGAATTTCTTGCTGACCAAGATTTCTACCAGATGCTCCATGAGCAAAAACCATTCCTCTTGAACTTGATGTTTCTCTACCCTCTTGATATCCAGGAATATTATCTGCAATCATTCCATTGATTAATGGTGCATATTTCTTTGCCATTTCTGCTGGAACAACTGCTTCTCCTGGTGTAAGCATTGCTGGAACTGTATCTTTGTTTCCACTACCTGGAACACTTACAATACCGCTTGCAAATTTCTTAGCACCTCGTCCTGGCATCATCATTCCAGGATTATTAAGCATAAATGATTGACCTGCTCTAGTAGCACCTTGATATGCAGCAATTAATTTTTGAAGTGCTGCTGTTTCAGCAGTAAAACTTTGTGTTAATTTTGCATGTGATTGGTCTAGGGAGTGTGCAGCAGCGGCTGCTTCAAGTTGTTCTGTATTTAAATATTGTGTTTGCTCTCCAAGAACTTGTGATTGACCAGTTAATCTTAAATATCCCTGTCTTAATATCATTGCACCTTTGACTGTGTTAGCCAATAAGTTAGCCAATAAACCAAATGTCATTAAGAATATAGGTCCAACAGCACCTATGCCAACTGTTAATACTGTAATTAACTTTTTAGTTCCGTCTGAAAGATTTCCAAATTTTTCTAATATGCCACTAACAAATTCAAGAATTGGTGTTGCTGCTTCTAGAAATGCTTTTCCAACTGGAACAAGTGCAATTTTAAGATCTTCAACGCTTTTCTTAAATTTATTCATTGAGGAATCTGCAGTCATTCCTAATTCTTGTTCTGATAAAGAAGACAATTCTTCTACTGATGAATTTGCTAAAGCAAGAACACGAGCAGCCTGATTTCCATCTTTTGCAACGTTAGCAAACAAAGTTGACAAACGAGCAAATTGGAACTTGCCAAACATTTGTTCAATTGCTTGTGCTCTGTTAAGAGGGTCTAGTTGGTTTAAAGCAGTTGCAAATTCAATAACAGTTGCTTTTAAATTTCCTTTATTTTTTGTAACAATCTCATTTGCATTTATTCCAAATTGAGCAAGCATTGCACTTGCTTTTGTTGTTGGATTAATCAGTGCTGCTAAACCAGACTTAAGTGCATTAGCGCCTTCTGATGCATTAATTCCACCCTCCTTCATGGCTGCAATAAAAAATGTTAAATCTTTAACGTCGCCACCTAATTGCTGAATAACTGGTGCTACCTTTGGAATAGCGGTAGTAATGTCATCAAGAGATACGACAGTTTGGTTTTCTACTGCGTTTAAAAAGTTAATAGAGTCTGCAAGTTTATCGGAAGACATTCCAAAAGCATTTTGCAGTGAAATAGTTGTTTCAAGTGCTTTTTGACTATCAACTTGGCCAAGAACAGAAAGACGTGTTGCTTCTGTTGTTTGACGTTGTAAATCTAAACCCTGGAAACCTGCCGCTGCTGCTTCTGCTGCTAATCCTACAGTTGCAGAAACAGCAATTCCATATTTTGTAAATTGCTTTCCAAGTTCTGTAATATTATCTAATGCTTCTTGAGTTTCAGCCTTTGGTGTAAACAAATCTCCATAAACCTTTTTAAATTTAAGTGCTTGTGTTTCCATGTCCATAAAAGTTTTTGTTGCAGCAGACCCAACAATTGAAAGTGGTATTGTAAAACCAACCATAAGTTGACGTCCAGCCCATTGAGTATTTTTACCAAAATTTAATAGATTAGTAGAACCTTGTTTCATTAATTGATTAAATAATGCTTGTTTTTGTGCTGCAATTGCTGTCTTTGTACCAAAATCTTGCATATTAAGAGTTGTTGGTCTAATAGCAATTGCTTCCATTGCTCCACTAGCATTACGACCCATTTTAATATATTGGGTTTGTAATGTTTTTACACGTTCTTCGGCTACCTTACCAATTGTGTCAAACTCTGATCTAAATAATTTTCCAAAAGTTTTTGTAGATGCACCAGCATAGCGGAAGTATTCCCGCATTGAAAATTTGTTTTTTTCTAAAGAGTTAGTAAATGTTTCTGCGCTTGTTTTTACAGTGCGAAGTTCTGCAGAAAAAGCACCAATTGAGTTAATGCTACCAAGTAGGTTTTTCTGCAGAGATCTTTGAGCAATTGTTGCTGATTCGCTAGATTTAGCAATAGAAGAGTGAAACTGAGATATTTGTCTCTGTAAAGCCTTTAGTTGTGCTAACGCTTCAGACGTATCTATACTTACGCCAATATTAGCATTAACATCAGCCATGTGCTACACCTTCTTTAATATGTAATTATTCCTGTGTATTAAGTATGTCTGTAACAGATGACAAATTAATGCCAGATGCTGCTTCAACAATTTTATACACAGTTGGAAGATCAAGAAGATCTTCTAGTTTTTGAATGTCTCCAGCCAACTCTGGCTTATATTGCTCCATAGCAATTTGCACACATTCAACAAGAAGAGTCATTGATTTCTCATTATCTTCTGCAACCTTAGCCACCCCTTCAAACTTCTTCATAAATGGACGAAGAAGAGAGATTTTTAACGGGCGAACTGTTATTTTTGTTCCATCAATGAGAGTGACTTGTTCATTCTCATGTACTGTTGTCGCCATATTTCCTCCTATAGGTTATGTCAATTATAGCACAAGGATATTATTTTGTTAGGTCTTCGTAATCTAATCCCATGCCAATTCCAAACCCTGCTTTCTGTGCATTCACACCTTGCAGGGCTAGGACATCATTGCTATCACTTGTTTTACCTTTGCTGAATACTCTGGCTTTCATATCTTCCCACTCTTTTTGTCCCTTGCTAGATCCAGACTCTTTGTCTAAGTCTACTCCTTGAATGGCAGCCAAAAATTTTTTTTCTGTATAATCTAACTCTCTACTTATCTCTAATGTTGCCATTAATTCTGGCATAGATAGAGATGTTTCTAATTCTTGATAGTCTTTCCAAATACCCAATAAAAATACTTCAGATTCTAGTTTTGCAAGATCTAAAGTCTCCCAGGTTTGACTACTATCTATTGCCTGATCCTTTACTGGTTCTTGAGATTTTTTGTTAATTCTAATACCTGCAGAAATATCTAATATTTTATATATCGTTGGCATATTAACGTTATCTTCAATATCTTTAACACTGACAGAAATTTTTGGATAATATTGTTTCATGCAAATTCTAACACATTCTACTAATACGCTAATTGCTTCATCATCGTTTTTAGTATTTTTAATATTATTAAACTCTAACATAAATTCACGAAGATATTTTATTTTTAATGGAATTATCTCTAATTCTGTTCCATCAAACAAATATATTATTTGAGAGTTGTATATTGTAGTTGCCATATAAAATCTATTTTACCATAAAACAACAAAGCCCACATCCGAAGACATGGGCTTGTAGAATAGTTAAACTATTAAGATAATGCATCTCCAAAGGTACGATCAACGATCTTACCATATGAGCCTGAAGTATCTTCTGGTAGCAAACGGAATGATACTTCAAACATTGAAGCCTCATCACGCTTTGCTGAAACTGTTACGTTTTCAATTGACAAAGCACGGTATGCTGTGTAAACACGTTCCACGAATGGAGAGTCTACGCAATCACCTGTGCCAGGTCCTACTGCAACAATTCCACGCTCTACTGGACACTCACCGATATCTCCTGCAGATAGGTTTAAAACCTGTCCTGTATGACTTGCTTTGTTTCCAGTTAATTCATCTGAGTTAAATGCTAGAGCCAAAAGAAGATTCTCAAGAGTAGCCTCAGCAAAAGCAGTTGCAAGATTTACCTGCATGCCTTGCTTGTAAAGTTTTGCAACGTCAAGAATTTGGTCAACCTGTACTTCACCGAAGTCTGGTTGGAACTGTAATTCAAGACCATTCATTGTATAACCTACGTTAGTATATGCTGCATCATTTGAAAGTGTTTCTTTAAAAGATACTTCTGTACTAAATGTCTCCAGTGTTCCTGGAGTTAAGGTTGTATCTGCAACGAAAAGTGCAGCAGCGCCAACGATAATGTTGGTCGATGTTCCACGACTGTATGCCATTTATTCACCTCTTTCTATAGAAATAGATATTAAGTTGTTTGGCGTTTTGTTTCCTCATTACTAATTATAATGCCTTTTTATGAGTATCTTTGGGATACCCCGCCTGTATGATAGTCATACTCTATTACAAGTTTGTTAAGTCCAAGGGTTCTAGCAGATGCTAATTCTAGGATATCCCTACTTTCATCTGCTTGATAAACCTTTATGTTATGAAAAAATACATTTTTGGCAATAGTTTCTTCATTTTCATCAAGAATATCATTCTGAGATATCCATAAATTTAGGTCTTCAGCAGCAGCGTCCTCTCTATCTAGGCATTCAATAATAACCCTAGTAGTATCAATCAATTTAGAAAGGTTTGGACTATAAATAAAATATATTAATTGTTCTCTTTTATGTCTGTAAAATGTGTTTGGTCTAAATCTAATAAGCCTATCAAATATAATAACTGTTGTATCTGGGTTGTTTCTAATAAATGGAATGTCATTATAAATACCCTCTACGCTATCAGGAACTTGTGCTGGGAAGAAAGGCTGAAATGGCTCTGGTCCAGTTGGCATGAGTGGATTGCCATCAACTCCTTTAAACTTTCTTAATTCTTCAAGAATATAGGCATTTAAAAAAACAGGTGGAAATCCTGTATTATTATTTACACTTATTAGTTCTGCCATAATACTATTCTACACCAATCTTTGCATTAGTAATCCACTTAAAGCCAGTATCAATACCTTTAGATCTGCCCATTCTAGAACCAACTTTAATATTTTTCTTGAAGATTGTTGGTTTTTTAATGTAGTCGTATATTCCACTAGCCCGTAAAAATGATTGTTTAAAATATCTTAACATAAATTCGTCCATAGTTTTTTCAAATGATCCTCTTGCTTGACTTCCTCCAGGATTGGAAATAACTACTGACTTTTTAGTAAATACGGTTTGTCCACCTTCATTAAATACAAGGGCTGGGGATTTTGTAGGTTTAATTGTAACTGGAATTCCATCTTCCATAATCTTCGCTTTATTATAAAATGGTACATTTGAGTCTTTTTTAATAGTTCTTGATTGTTTAAATTTTGAATTAATACTTAGTCCAAGGTTACTAACAGTATAAGTAATATCAAATAATCTTGCACTAGGGCTACCAGATTGATACCACTCATAAACATGTTGAAGGGCTGCTGGGTTTCCTCTTGCTGAAACATCTACATATTTAGCCATTGCATCTATTGTTCCTAAACCTAGATTTTTTAAAAAAATAGTTTTACCTTTTTGGGCACCATCTAAAAATCCATAGGCATATTCAACAATATTGTTCATTTGTTTATCAAAAGCCTTAGTGTTTGTTTTAATTATCATTAGTCTGTTATTGTTTGATTTTCTGTTCTACGTAACAATATTTTAAAATATTCAACAGATCCAAATGGTCCAGTAAAAGGATCTACGGTTGCCACTTCATAAATTGTTCCACGTCCAGACCTTGGTCCTGCTGTTTCTCTATAAATAACTTCATCGTTGGCATTACGGATATTTGTAATTAAAATATTGCTAATTGCATTATCTGTTTGATTTGAAGATACTCTAGGATCTGCCTTTACTCTTGCTATTAGTTTATTTTCATGTTGTAAAAATGCTTCTGGTTTAATCTGTTCAGTACCCGCCCCTCCTACAGAGGTAGCATTGCATATAATTGTTCTATCATAAAACCAAGTTCTGCTTGCTTGTCCGTATTGCGTTTGATTTATTATTGGATAATATAAGTCAGCCTTCATTGGATAAAGAAAGTCTGTTGTTGTACAGTCTTCCATTATAATACTCCTGGACGAATAATATTCTCTTTATATTTTTCTAAAATTTTATCTACTAATATGTTTCCAGTACCATCAATAAGACGTTTATCGTATTCAATTTTAAATTGATCAGTACTATAGTTTTTGACATATCTTTTATAGTAATCTAACTTTCCACATTTAATATCATCAATTAACATTAATGTTGCATCTTGGATATCATAAGGAACAACTTTATATCCAGTCTCTAGCAACATAATATAATCTGCTCCTTCTGGAAATGCAACTCCAGGAACAACGGTTTGAGTGTGTCCACTATCCTCTGTATCAAACATACTAATAGAATCTGAATATCCTAATGGAATACGTGAATATCTTCGTTCTGCACGATTGATAGAGTCAATTTCTTCTAATGAATCTTTAGTAATTGCTGTTCTATCTTTAGTAATTAAGAAAGTATAATCTAGTAACTCTGGTCCATTTGCGTTATCTATATCATAAACTAGTTGTGCATTTTCATATACTTTTAAAATTTTGTGAGTTTTTTTCCAAAGCGGTAAATAGTCATTTCCTTGTCCAACAACTTCTAAGTAGGTTCTATCATAATAAAATCCACCAACAGCAGCATCAATAATTGCTCTTGCTAAATTTTCATAACCTGTATAAAGTTCTATGTCAGTTGCTGTACCAGATGTAGCCAAAGATGTTGGATCTACGTATGGTCTCATAATTTCTAAATTATCTTGTACTACAATATCACCACGTACAATATTTGCTCCAGAAGATCCACCATCTTCATAGATTGTTAAGGCATATGATTTATCGTATTTAACAAAGTCATCATCTAAAGAATAGGTTATTTTTTTACTAGCATTAGATTCAATAGTCTCTTCAATTTCTGTTAATTCTGAAACGTTTTCAATAACAATAATATAGTCAGCATTAGCATCTGGAACTACATAGGTTACAGAAAGTGGATAAGGTGGAAGACGTAGTATTTGCATTTTTATTTACCGTAATATGATGCTACCTCTTCAGGTGGTGCAATTCTTACCAACCTGTGGGTTAACCATTTTTCGGATGCCTCCTTTGAGACTATGTTGTATCCTACCTTAAGAGCACCTAGGTTATCCATGTGTAGGTTTCTTTCTGAGTATAACGCTATTTTATTTTTCATTGTTTTTTCTTTTCCTGCTTCTTCTACAGTTTCTTCTTTTGCTACTGGTGGTATCCAACTAGCCAAAATTTCTAAAATTTCAAGTTTAGTATTTGCTTCAAATAACTCTATATTATTTTTTTTTGCATATGCCTTTAATGCCATTACAGTTTTAGTCGATAATTCTTCTATTGTTAAACTCATAATTCTCCTATGCTTATTTGTAATTATACCAGAATAAGAATAAGGCGGGTAGTTTTTACGCTACCCGCCCTAATATTTGATCTTTTAGATCTTAGGAATCAGCACTATCTGAGTCAACATAAGCGACTGCATCTAGTTCTTCCCATTGGATACCAAAGCGTACAAATACTGTGTACTCAATTGTATCTTTCTTTGGCTTGTATTCACGGTTTACAGTGATGTCTCGTTGGAAACCCCATACACGGTTCTGAGGGAATGTCAAATCGACATAACCTGCAGGGTAGTAAGGAACTTCAAGAACATCTACACCAAGTACACGAGTTGTACGTGAGTTACCTAGTGTTTGTGCTCCGCCATCAAGGAACTCTTGACGGTTTGCTTGTGTGCTACCAATTCTATCAGCGAATGCTGAAGAAATAGCGTCTGCAAGTGTACCGTTGTTACGAACAATACCAGCAAAAGCATCAGTACCTGCGTAGAACTTAAGATTGCTCTTAAGTGCACGGTACTTACGAGGCATTGCTAATAGCAAGCCTTGCATTACTGATGTGGTGTAGTTGTTGTCTGCAACTGTTGCAGCATATTCGTGAGCAGCATTTCCTACTGTTCCACGAGTTTGCTTAACAAAGCCAGGCATAATTGAAAGGAAGGCATCTGCGCCTGATCCTATACCATTAATAGCAAGGTCTTCAATATCGTTAGCGAATGCATTGGTCATCAAGCGAACTAGATGATCTTCAAGCGCTCCACCTTCAATATTGTCTTCAAGTGCTTCTGTTGATACTTCCCAATCAAGACGAATCTTTTTTGTAGTAAGTTCAACTTTTGTAAATGTTGCACCAATGTTTGTGTAATCTGGTGCGCCTTGTGCGGCAGCACGGATAACACGCTCTCCAACGTTGACCTTTTCGATCTCCATTGTATTAGCACGCATTGTAACTCTACGACCATCTTTAGCGAGAACTGTTGCATCCCACACATAGTCGATGAAGCGACGTGCTTGTTCTGGTGCTAGAATACCACCTGCGACGCCTGTTGGTGTTACTGCATTTGCTCCAGATGTTGATCCGAATGCTGCAGTTGCAGTGTTACCAAGTTGTGATCCTACAGACGCTGCTGCAGAGTCTAAACCAGTAGCACTACCTACGCCACCAGATACGAATCCGCCTTGAGAGTTAATCTCATTGCCTGCTCCGCCTGATCCTGGGTAGTTCTTTTCTAGGTCTTTATTTTGTTCCGACATTATTTTTCACCTCCTAGTGATTTTATTGCTTAGTTAAATAGGTCGGTTGATGTGAGGAAACGACCGCCCCATAGGGATTTCTGAACTTTTGACGGTTCAAACTGCACGATCTCGCCTAGATCGCCAGACTTGCGGAAAGCGGTGTCTTGTTCTACAAGATCTACTCGCTTACCAAACTCATTAAAAACTCCCTTAACATTTTTTACTTCATCAGATACGGTCTTAACCTCACCTGATACTGTGTCAAGAGATTTACTCAATGCAACAATTTGCTCGTGAAGAGACTTAACGGTTGTTGCTAAATCGCCAAAGGCATTTGTAAGAGAATTCTTGATTTCTGTAACTGCCTCAACAATTACTTCATCAGACTTTGCTACAACAGTTTCAGTTGCAACAACTTCTCCCTCTTCTGTTTTTTCAATAGAAGAATCTGCACTACCATCGCTAGATTTAGCAAGAGCAAGTTCTTCAACTGCTAGTGCCTCCTCAGCAACTGCAACAGTTTCTTCAACTGCTACTAGTTGTGCCTCTGGAGCGACCTGTACTTCTTCAACTGCAGTGTCAACCACTGCTTCTGTTGTTTCAGTCATAGGACTAACCTCCTTTGTAATCTTAATTGTACTAATGCCTTTAGCACTATCAACTAAGAACTTTATTGTTTCTGTATTATTTTTGTCTCCCTTTTCAATAAAGCCAATGTTTTGCATTGCCTTTCCTGATGTAGGGCTTGTTTCGTTTTCAGACTCTGATACCATAACAATTCCAGTTTCTGAATCCCAAAACACATTTTCAATTTCTGCCTTTGAAAGATATCCACCAACAACATTTTTACCATCTACTTTTTCAATAGATACAATGTTTGCAAATTGATTTGCAGGATTATCAACTAGTGATAACTCAAATAAATCATATTCTTTAATTACACGAATGGTTTTGCTTAGTTCTTCGTTATATGCATCGTCCCAATTTTTAATGTTACCGCCAATAGAAAAACCTTTATAGGTTCCATCTAATACTTTTTCCCATGCATCTTGTGCACCTTTTGAAACATATGCTGAAACATACACTCCACTATAAAACTTTTTAACTGATGGATCAAAATAACGATCCTCTTTAAATGATACAATTTTTCCAACTGCAGATGGTTGGTGCATCTCACGCAAGTTTCCTCTAAAATTTTTGAATGCTTCTACGCTTGACTCTGTTGTTACAATGTCGCCTTGTTTATCAATATTATCTAAAGTAGCAAAACCAGAAACCATACGACGCTCTACGTCTACTTTACCAATAGGCATTGATAGGCGAACGCTGTCGCCAGTAGTTTCCCAATGAGCCTTATTTATTAACATATCGTTATCCATTATACCAAACTATTTTACAATTATCTCATTTATTGAGATGATCTGCCTTCACCCTGTGCATTACGACCAGATATAGTTGTAGTAGAATCAGAATTGTTATTTGTTCTTTCTGCATCTCTTTGACGGTTCCCTGCTACATTAGCCCTTGTATCTGTTGCCTGTCTTGCAGACATTACAAATGGCTCATCGCCATCTGCTCTTTGTGGAAGGTCTAACTTTTCACGAGCCTCGTTTGGAGTCATAACCTGTGTTTTTACATAACGCTCAATAATTTGAGATTGAGCAATTTCATCTGTAAGGGTTAGTTCGTTAAACTTAAGTTCAAGGATATCTGTCTTTTCACGAATAAGTTTATTGACAACTTTTTCAAGATGCTTTTGTGCTGGACGAGATACCTGCTCTTTAAAGGTACGATCTTGCGATAATGCCGCTGCAATGCCAGAATCTGCTCCACCAAGTTTAGAGATTGGGACTTGATGTGCAATTAGGATATCGTCACGATTTTGCTTGCGATACTCTTTAAATGATCCTTCTTGAATGCCATTTTCAATTGGCTCCATCTTAAACTCAACCTTATTATTCTCGGTATCTCCAGGAAGTGGAATATAAAGAGTTCTATGTGATTGAGACTTAAGCCCAGTTTGCAAAAATCTAAACATCTTGTCTTCACCGTCAGATGATAATTTTGCACCTTTGAGCGTTACGATATATCTAGGAACTGCTTTGTTTTCAAAGTAGTCAATATTGTATTGTGAGGCTAATTGATCACCAATAAGTGACGGCATAGCAGCAACAATGTCTGGAATACCATAAAATGTATTTAATGGAGAGTATTCTTTATAATGAATAATCTCATTTGGACGTGCATCATTAGTCATTGGGTTTGGATTTTTAGCACCAAAGTTTCTAAAATAAACCACTGAGTTTCCGATAATCTGAACAAAGCCATCATGTAAACGACGAACACGAACAGTGGTTGCGGGGATATGACCAACATAACCAATTTCACCAGTTACCATTCTACCAATTTCAAGAAATCCATTTCCAGTTGCCTGAACATCTGTGTAAAATTTTTCCATAGTTTTAGTAAATGAGTCGTCATCGTTAAGGTTTTCTAGCCAATCCTTTAACTCAAGTTTCATTCTTTCAATTCTGTTACGAGCACGATCAACTGCTGCTTGATCTTGATTCATTTCAAACCTAAGCATTGTTCTATCTGCAATATCAAAACGGTATCCAAGGCCAACTACATTCTCTACCTTAGCATCAATTGCAGCATGGTTAGCAAATGATGTATCATAGAAGTTGGCTAATTCATACATGTTATATGGTGGAGTAATTACGTCAAATAGTCCGTAACCATTTCTATATACCGTGCCAGGATTAATGGCCTTTGATCCTGCATCTACTCCAGATGGTGTAGCATTAGCAGAATCTAAATATTCATTTGTTGCAAAGTTCATTGCCTTTGTAACATTTCTTGCAGTTTTTCTACGGAAATTTTGTTCTAGTCCTGTAAAATCTTTTAATGTATCCCAAGTTTTATTAAATGGGTCTTGTTGTGAAAATGGATTGCCATCTTTTTCTTGTGTGTTTAATCCAACTCTTACGTATTCTTCACTCATCGCTACCATACTTATCATAGGTTTGTCGTGCTGCTACCCAAGCACCATGATCATTCATGGAAGGAATTAAACCATTCTTCATCCTATCTAGTTGTTCAGAATGCTCTTCCTCGCTAATTCTTGTAAGTCCAGGAACAAATACTGCAGTTCCTTCACCATCGTCGCCATAATGAATAGCAACTTTTTTCAATTCTGAAATTTTTGTAATGTCTCCACGCTCTGACGGAATGTTTAATATACTACCTGTACCATCAGTAAACCAAGACCCGTTAGATTTTTTATATACATACAAGCCCCAATTGTAATCTTTTTCTATTACTTTGCGCCGTACGTTACCAACTTTTTTAAGAATTTCATTATCCATAACCATCAGTATACCATATTACACTGCTGATGCGGTATTTATTGACCAGTTTATGTCTTTATATATTTTTATTTTGTCAGAATCTAGGCTTAAGCCATTATTATCATCAAAAATTATTTTATTAGTTCCAAGGTATGTTTTATAAATGTCAGATGGGTCTACACCGTATATGGATGATGACCCTATTACTAAAGCCTGATTCCATGTACTACTAATATAATTGCCCCATGTAAAATTTGTTATTCCGTCTGTTTTAATTTTTAACCAAGGTCTGGTTATTGTTTTTTGAACTTGTTGCAAACTGTTTGCCTGATAATAAGAAATATTATTAAACAAAATTGGACCATTAATATTTATTGCCCCAAGAAAATCACCATAGTCTAGTGGGTTTGTAAAAGATATTCCTAAAGATCCCCATTCTTTAGAGGTTAAAACTGGTTCTCTAACTATGGAGCCATTCCAATAATAAACTATATCATTTAATACTTCATTGTCTAAAGCACTTTTTGCAAAAATTTTTGCTCTTAAACCAGTATCGCTATCTGCTACTATATAAAATTTTATTGTATTACCTTTATAAATAATTTCAAATAATTCTGTTGGAATGGGTGGAAACTCATTTTCAGAATATCTAATCCACATTTGAATAGCACTGATTAAATATTCTGATGACAATGTTTTATTTATTGGTAAAGAAATTCCACGACTACTTAAAGACAAAATATCTCCACGCACCTGGATTCCAGAATCTTTTGTTAAATAAAGATATGGTGTGCTTCCTTTATAAATTGTAAAAGGATTTTTTGACTTATAGTCGTAATAAATTCCTGATCGCTTGTAAGGAAATAGGTCAATGCCAAATCTAGTTCCAACTGGATTAAATGAATTATCATTAAATGCTTGAGAAGCAATTTCTAATTTATTTAGTAAAACTGGTTTATTTAATATTCCACGGACATTAAATTCTAGGTAATAAACAATTGCTAAATCATTAAAATCAATAGTTTTTGTTGGATAAATAAGTGCATTGTTAACAACTTCAAACTTTGTAGTTTCCCAATTTGGATGCTCGTCAATATCTACAATTGAATCACGAGATACTGGCTCAAGTGTTGTAAAATTACTATCAAGCAAATTTGCTCCATTTTGTATATATTGCAATGTTACATAACTTTTAATTACAGAATTTGAAGTGTCATATTTATATATTTTTTTAGCATTTTGCAATACATCTAAATAATTATTCCAACCAGTTAGTAGTTGATTGTCAAAGTCATAATATGTTTTTTGTACTGGCTGATAATATATTCTATATAAATCTTCGTATGTCCAAGATAAAACTGTTTCTTCTTCTATTAAACTTGTTGGAGATGGAGATCCGATATTAAATTGTAAAAAATCTAAATCATAAATTTGATTACCAGCACTATCAGATACATATTGTGCAAAATAAGATAATGGAAGGTAATCTTGCCACGATCCAGAAACTCCTATATCTAAAAAGTATTTTCCATAAGATTCTAGTGGCAAAAGAGTATAACTTGCTAAATGCTCAACTAATGCAATTGCATTTTCTTCCTCTATAACTCCACTTACAGATAAATCATCAAATATTGCAATGCCATCGTTATTAAAATAATTAGAAATTAACAAAGAATTTTTTAATGTTGAAAAACCAACTGAATAAATTCTTCCTAAAAATGTTTTAGATAATAATCCATCACCACCAATGTATAATTTTAAAAAACTCCTATTACCAAAAAAGGCAGCAAGATTTCCGCCATAGGTATTTACTAAAGAATTTATATTAATTCCAGCAGAGAATAGTTGATTGTCTTCAATTATTTCTGAAGTATAAATATTTTCATTTACTCCATTATAATTTAAAACATAAGAAATTACATCATTATTTTGTTCAATTAAAAAATAGTTTCCATTAATTGAGTTATAAATTTTAAATAATGTCTGAACAGAATCAAGATTATTATTACTAAAGACTCCATAAAAATTAGTAATTTGACTATTTAAAATATTAAAATTATTAAAATTAAAATAGCAAATTTTTGTATTCCAAGAATTATTTGGTCTAAAAGTAATAAATTTATAATTATTTGTTGGGCCAGACTCTTCATCTTGAATTAACTCATTGTCAAAATATAGTTGTTCAATGGTTTTATCTGATGTATATATTTCTGGCAAGGTATATTCTGGAGTTCTTAATGTTTTTTGTGTAGTTGTTAAGTTATCAAAAGATCCTTGTTGCCATTCAGCAAAATCTGGATAATTGTAATTGGCTGTATAATCTGCAAACTGATAATCAATAAATGCTGTAGTACCTGCATATGCTGAGTTAATTCCTTCTGGAGATACCACTCCTTGTCCATATACCCATCTTCTTTTTGTAACACTTATTGGAACCTGGTATGAATATATTGCAATACAATCAATATTTATAGGATTTATATCTTCATAAGAATAAAATCCTAGCCAATCTTGACTTTTATTTAATTCGTTATATTCTTCTGGTAATTGCAAATTACCTGTTTCTATATTTAACAGTGCAACTTCTTCACCATTAACAACCAATGTGGCAGAATTATTGGTTAATCTTATTTGAATAAGCATTGGTCTAAACCACTCACCAACAAAGTGTGAAGCAAAACTGTTATCAATTTTTAAAGTTAAAAATCCATTATCTACATAAAGTCCATCATCTGAAGCAATTGGACCAAATATTTTTTTAGATATTGAAGAATCAGAGTTTACTTTTAACCAAAATTCTACAGTATAGTTTTTATATTGACCAACTTTATTTAAAAACCCCTTACCTGGAATAATTAAAGATGGTTCTTCGTTTGGGTTTGGAGTAATTGTTGTAACATTTGATGATCCATAAACTAGTGGGATGCTAGTATTTTTTGCAAGCAATCTATTATTTGCAACCAATAAATAAGCAACATCTTCAGATAAGCCATATGCTGAGGAAGGTACTGCTTGTGTTGAACTTAATGCTATTGTTGATGGCAATGAAATTGGTGTTAGTCCAAGTGATGAGTAGTTAAACTCTTCAGACCATTGACCAACACTAACTCCATTTATATAATATAAATAGTCTAAAGGAGTTGCTCCACCACTTTTTGATGTAATTTTTATAACTACCCGTAAATCTGTATTTTCGCTAACAACCTCAAATGTTTCAGAAATAAAAACCCATTTTTTTGTAGATGTTATTGGATACGTTTTTAATTTTTGAACTATAGATGCAGTTGTTGTATCGGTATATTCAAAACCAATAGAAACTGATTCTACTGATTCACTATCAATATATATGTGACTTCCTATGCAAAAAGTACCCATATCACTATTTAAATTTGAAAAATTTATTAAATCTGGGCTAATACAAACAATATCCCCTGTGCTAGAAACAGGAACGCTACCCAATAACTTATTTACTTCTACTGTAGGAAATGGAGCGTTAACATCTGATGTTTCTAGAGATGCACTTCCTCCAGTTACCGTCCAATAACTATTTATATCTTGATAATCTAAATCTATTAAACTAATGTAGTCAATTGCACCATCCAGTGCCCATAAGGCTAGTGGGTGTTCTGCAAATATTTTTTCTGCATACAAGTTTGATGGGGTAGACATAGTTCTCCTATCCCCTTATTATAGCAGGGAGAGAACTAATATAATTTAATTTCGCATGCGTCTGTTGAGCAGTATTTTTCAGATTCAGCATCAAGATTATCTTTGCCATCATAAATAGCAGACCAATCAATTTTGCCAATTGTTCCAACGTACGAGTTATACTCTTCTTTTGTTATTTGAGTATATGGCTGTTGAGGATATGTTTGATTGCCCATTGGTAAAAATGACACTGCCTTAAGTTGACCTTCGTACATATGAAGTGCTGGAGCAACATGTTTCGTTTCTAACTCTTTATCAAATGAAAGAGTTACAGATACTCCATTATCAGACCAATATTTTTGAGCAGTTGCTGCCAAACCAATCTTTTCAAAAAGACTTACATCTTTTTCAGATCTTGGATGTCCAGATGCTACTGGGAAATATACTACTGATGTGTTTGCTGATACTAGATCTGCTTCAATTTTATACCCTGCTGCTTTAAATAAATGAAGCATTGGGTCTGTATTTCCAAACCTAATAGCACGAAGATAGAATGCTCCTCCAGGACCCCAATGAACTCCAGGTGTTGCGCCAGAAAGTAGTGACACAGAGCCAGAAGGTTTAACGGTAGTTACACGAATTGACTCACGTACACATAGCCATTCTGAGTATGAGTGATCGTATGCACGAATCTTTTTATAACCTTCGTCCATCCATTCACGAATTACTGGAATACCTTTTGTATCTGCAAATGACGCAATGCCAGTCAAAGATGTTCCAATACGACGATTACGTTGCATAATTCCATTTGTGGTTTGCCAATGTGTTGGCATTAATGTAACGGTTTTGCCATATAGGTATGCAAACTTTAATGTACGAAGAAAGTCTTCTTTGTCTTCATGACGATTCAAATGAACTTCTACAAGTGTGCATAGTTCATAACTTTCCAATGGCTGTTCAGCGCAAGGGTTAAACCCCATAACACGAGAATCTTTATAGTCTGGAGCGTCTGCTAATCTTCCATACTCTCTAGCAACATCTAGCCAAATAAATCCTGGCTCTCCATTATCTGCAATTAAGTTAACATAATCTTCATACTTTGTTCCAACTTCTGCAGATATAGAGTTATTGGACATCCAAGCCCATCCTGGATTTTTTGAATCAAATGAATTTCTATCTGGAAAAACTTCTGAATTTTTTAAATTAATAAAATCTTTATCTTCTGGCAGTCCTAAAGCCAAGGTAGCAGAACGACGAACATTTCCAGAAACAACACATGTACCAATAAGATTTACAATATCTACAATTGCACGAGAGTCAAGTTTTTCTCCTGCTCTGCCACCAATGACTGTGTTGATTTTATCGTGTAGTGCAATGAGTGGTGCTGGACCGCTAGCAACCCCTCCAAAGCCTTTTATAGGGGCACCTAGAGGACGGATAAGGTCATAGTTAAACTTTTGTATAGCCTGATTAGGACGTAAATATGAGTTTAAAAGCATTCTGACAGAATCTACCCAGCCTTCGCGGGTGTCTGGAATTTCCCATACATTTTCTGGCTCTGTAGGAGTGTAAATCATCATTTCTTTGTCTTGACCAACGGTATCAAAACCAACTCCAATACCAAGCATTAATGCATCCATTACCCAAGCGAATAGGGCTCCTGGATCATTACGATCAATATCACGAGTAGATACCATTGCACAATTTTGCAAGGAGGCAGAGTTGCGCTTTTCCATAGTCATAGGAGTTCCAAATGCCCATAAGCCACGACCTGGTGGAGTCCACTTTAGTTCAAACATTCTTTGAAAGGCTTCTTGAGCAGATTTTTGTGCTTTATTGTCATTCCATGGAAGACGATTATCTTTAGCATGATTCTTTTGTACTGAGTACATACCTTCAATTACTCTACGACATACTTCATGCCAGCGTTCTTTTGTACCGTCTTCTTTCATGCGTGAATAGGTACGTATAAAGGTTATTTCACCAAGAGAGTTTGATCCAGCATCTGAGAATCCAAATGGAGGCTCTACATTTTTATACTTTGTTACAAAGTCTTCTAATAAACGAAAAGAAAATACGTCTGACATCTTACTACCCTTCAAAAATTAACCTGAGTACTTTTAGTTTTATAAAGTACTCCCAAGTATATCATATTTTACAATTAAGATTAACTATAAACAAAAAGCCTATACCTTATCTTAATCTTTAGTCTTTTTAAATTTTAATAAAATATTTAGTTATTTATTAATTTAAAATATTCCATTCTTTTCTTTTTTCTTCTAACATATTTTCATATTTTTTTGATATTGTGTCAATTAATTCTTTTGCATTTTTATTAACAAAATTTTCAACAAGGTTTTTCGTTAATTGGTATTCTTCAGAATTTTGTTCTTCAATTGGATATGAGTGATATCTAAGATAAAAGTCTGCCCCATATCCAAGTTGATTTGCTCTTTCTAAATTTTTTATAACGTCATCCTTAGTAAACTTTGCTGTTTTAGTTTCTACATTGTTTTTATTTACTAATAAATTAAAAATTTTTTCTTCATTGTTATTAAAAATTTCTAATGGAACATTTATTACATTTGTGTATATTTTATTTAAATTAAAGTATAACATAAAATTATATATTTCATTAAAAAGATAAAGTTTGTTATCCGATAATTCAATAAAATCTTTATCTCTCATAATTAAAGAAGAAACAATTGCTGGAAAAATTTTACGTAATGGAACAATATGTATAACATTTTTATTATGCAAATATTTACCATCAATAGAATACATTACTGGATCATGTGGTGTTGGCCCCATAATAAAAACAATAGAATTTTTATTAAGTGTCATATAATAAAAACAACTTCTTATATAGTTTGTTGAACACCTTCTTGGTCCATCTATAAAAAATATTTTATTTGATGTTTTTTTTACTTCTTTAATAAAATTATTATAATTATGAATTATCATTTTATGCAAAAATTATTATTTTTTTAACGTGTAACATACGTTTAAAACACACCTAAATTGTTTCTTATTTGTTGTGTGATTAGAGTGAAACTGATGTCCATTAAATCTTACAGCCTTACCTGCTTTAGGAGAAACTCTTTTTATTATTTTTGCATCATCTAAATTATCTCCAAGCCATTTATCATAAAAAACAGTGTCACCATCAACATCATGAAGATAATATAAAAATACATCATGTTTTAAAATTGTGTCAACGTGTGCATAATGCAAATTATCTTCATTGTCTGTTCCAGTAATGGCTATTCTTGATCTTAAAATTTTATCATATTTTATGTTATGTTTATCACAAAATTTATCAAAAATATCTTTAAAATCTTTTAACTCTAAATCACCTAAAACCATAAAAAATGGCTTAGAATCTTTATTATTAAATGCTAACGGTGTTTCTGTATATGGGAATACTCCAGAAGGTTTATCGTTAATAATTTCAATACCATTAGTTACCCTCCATTTTGGCAATGGGGTTTCTTTATGTCCATTATTTTTAAATATTTTTTCAATAAATTGCACTTGATCACTTTTTGTTAAAAAATTATCATCTTCTATAATGTACTCTTCTGATTTATTAAAATTTTCCATAATATCCTCCTTTATTGATTATACTCTATTCTTTTCCAGTAGAACTTCTTTTATTTTCTTCTGGTAAATTATGATACCAATTTGGCAACGCATATCTTGGACCTTTTGTTACTGGATAAACTTCGTGAACATATAAAAAATTTGATGGAAAAAATAAGATACTTCCAGCCTTTGGTTTAAATTTTATTCCAGAATGTCTGAATTCAATCTCTCCTCCCTCATAATCATCATTTAAATAAAGAAGTACAGATAGAACACGGCTACTAACACCCTGATCTTGATGTGCTGGAAGATGTCCAGATTTATCATATTTTAATATATGCATAGTTTTTTCTCTAGACTTAATGTTTTTACCAGCAAAAGGATATAATGTGTTTGAATAATGATTTAAAGTTTTTTCTAATGCCTCAAATAACTCAGAAGAAATTTTTATTTGTTCTTTAAAGTACGGATCTTGTTCAGAAATATCTTTAACCTGTGGAATAAATTTTTGCCAACAAAACATTAACTGGTCATCACCTTCTCCATAAGTCCATTTAATCCATGGTTTTATGCTAGTATTTTTTTCTTGTTTATCATTTAAATAGCGTAACTCAAGTTTTTCTATTTCTTTTATAATTTCTTGAGGATTATCAATTATATTTTTATAATAAACAAGTCCAAGATCTAAAATTTCAAAATCAAAGTTTTGTAAGTGGGTAGTCATAAGCCATCCATCTAGTACTTTCATTATTAATCAAAAAATCTGGATCTGCATGTTCGGGAATACTTGTGTGCATATACAAGGCTGTTTGTCTTATTCCAGATTTCACTGTTGTAATTCCGTGAATATACTCACTGCCAGAACTTGGAAAAAATACTGCAGAATATTGTTTTGGTTCATAAACAAAATTTTGATTTGGAAAATATATTTTTCCACCAGTATATTCTGATTGATGATTTAAATACATTATTGTACTAAATTCAATCCATGGCTCTGGACCTTGTGCGTCTATGTGTAGCCCACCCTTTGTTCCTGTAGTCCACATAGATCCAAATGCTTTAAATGTATAAATTGGATTAACAAAGCCGTTAAGTTCTTTGTGTTTATTATTTGATAGAATAGAATATTTTTTTAATATATCCATAACTTTTTTGTTATATGGAAAAGCGGTACCACCATATCTTTCTTTATAGTATTCTGGATATGGATTTATTTCGGATGGATTTTTTTGTTCATTAATCAGTACAGTTGCATCATCCTTATCTATAAAATTTTCTATTACTGTAATTCTATTCATATTGCCTCCTTATTTAATCTCTATTTTTTTTATTTTACTATGAAACCTTGTTGCATCTGGAGTATCTATTGTATACTTTATCTTATTGTATGCAACATCATCAGTGTCAAACGGTAAAGGTTTTAGACTTAATAAATCAAGATCATGATATTTTTCAAACTTTTCATATTTAATTGTTTTATTTTTTATTAATAACAATAGTTTGTTATACCCATGATATTTTGAATATGCTGTATATTTTTCATCTTGGATTATTTTATCATAAAAAGAACTTTTCATACTTTTTATTTTAAATCCAATCTCAGTAAACAAAATTGACAACAACAGGTTGTCGCCATTCTTTTTTAAAAAATTTAATTTTGGAAAAAAACTTGAGTCTATCATTTTTAAAAAAATAAAATCTTCGCTTATCCATTGTGATTGTGATACATAATCACATATTTTATTTTCTGTTAAAATAAAAAATTTATTAATTTTTAAAGACACTAAATCTTTTCCAGATACTATATTTAAATTTTCACATTCTTTTATTAATTCATTATCCCAACCTAAATTAAAAATAGTTGAGTCAGAAATTGATAAAAAATAATCAAACTTATTAGATAAACTTTCTAATCTATAATCATAAATACTTTTTCTGTCATCCCAGTTTATATGTTTATAATTTATGTTGCTTTTTTTATTAAAAAGTTCTGATCTATCTATTGTGTTTTGATCATAAACATCAATAACAACTTCATTAAAAGCATTTTTTTGTAAATTTTCACAAAAACTTAACAAACCTTTGTTTTTATAAGAATAAACAAAAACTTTAATCTTCATTATATTAAAGGAATCCAGTGTTGCTCTGATGCTTTATCTCTGATTAAAGCCTTTAATGGATAAATGTCATACGCTAATGTTATTCTTGGACCTTCCCAGTCCCAATCTCCCATAGCGTGAGGATGCCCCATTTCTGAAATAACCAATCTATTGTTTTTATTAATATTTTCTTTTATGTTATTTTCATTGTCGTCAATTTTATAATATGTTGTTGACGGCTCTGATTTTATACAATAATAGCCATGAAAATATGGAGCCCATGGCCCACCATGTTCATGCCAGCCAAGTTTACCAATATGGTTGTAATTAATATTAAACCATCCTTGGACCATATACTGTTGTTCTTCAAAATCAATTCCATAATACTCACATGCTTCTAACACTGTATCTTTAACGGCTTTAAAAACGTTATAAATTTCTACATTGTTAAACTGAAAAACATTGTAATCTTTCCACTTCATGGTTGAAAGACTGCCAGATGATGACCAACTTGTTTCTTTTTTAGTGCTTACTCCTGGAACTTTTCCATTTTCTATATCAGAATATTGTTTGATTAAATAATTTGACAAACTATCTAAATCATTATTAAGATATCTTTCAAAAAATCTATGAGGTTTGTCATAAATTTTAGGACTTTTGTAAAATTGACTATCCATATTAGTATTCCTTCCTTTGCCAAGTAGTTTTTTTGTAATGTGCAGTTATATGTGTTCTTCTTTTTTCTTCACGTATTTTATGTTTTAGAAATGACTCTTTTGAATAGTCTACTTCTAAATTCCAGGCTTCTCTTTTAATTGGTATCATTTGAAATACGGGAGTTCCCTTTTTTATTTTTCCAATAAAACTTTTTTTAATAAAAAATGGAATAAATACTGGTAGTGCCCAGATATCAGAATCAACTATACCAGATGGAACGTAGAATGGCAAATCTGGTCTATTTAATGGATGAGTGATTAAAGTTGAATAATTTTTTGGAGTTTCCCAATAATAATTCATTTTAACACCAAACTGTATTGGATGACAATCTTCAGGTATTGCCATATCTACTGAAGGCCGTATATCCATTAAATTAGAATCTTGATCCCACGAAATAGATGGCTTTCCATTTTCATTAATGTCAACTAAAACATCATTTTCCAATAAATACATATATCCCGATGCCATAGCATCAAAAAATGGTAAACAAAGTTTTGTTGAAACATCAGATCCGTCTGATCCACGATCATTTACTGGATTTAAATATTCTAAACTATGACTAGTCCCATCTTTATACCCCGCCAAATCTTTATACCATTCTGGAAGAACAGATACAGACTTTGTTGGAGTAGTTTCAGAATCTTTAGGGCTATCAGGATTACTAGGAATAAACTTAAACGTTTGACTCATATTCTTTAATAATCCTTTCTGATATATCACTATTTTTAATTATTATATCATAAATAGGTGTTCCAACATTAACTATACCATAGTTGTCTGATTTCATGTGCGGACCATATTTCTTTATTGTAAAATCAACAAAAGGTGTATTGATAAAATTATTATCAAAATTTCTTTTAGAAAAGGTTATTGATTTTGTATAAATATCAAAAACTAAACTATCTGTTTGAATTAAAAAATTTTCTTGAGATTCTATAGTCCAAGGAACATAAAATCTATAAACTGGATTATTGTTTAAACTATTATATATATTTTTTGATGGATAAAATTGTCTTTGCCAACATTTATCAAGCATATATAAATAACCCTTTTTGTATTCAACCCAAATCTCTGCATGCGTTTTTTGTTTTAAAATTATTCCAGTACTAGTTTTAATTAATTCTGGTTTTGGATAAAAATACTCAACGTATGGATTAACTGGTACTAAAACTTTATCTCTATAACCCATATTTTTTAATAAACTGCTATTAGAAAACTCTGATATCATTTTTGATTCTGCAACCAATGTACTAAAATCTTTTTCTGCAGAATTAATCCAATATTTAGAGCCAAGTATATTATTTTTTATAAGTAAAACTGTCATTATAAATTTGTATTTTCATAGGGACTAAACCTGAATATTATATTTGTTATAAATTCATTATCATTAAATTTTTTAAATTTTCTTGAATGCTTTTGCTGATTACCGCAAAAAATAAGTGCCTGGTTATCTAATAAGGTATAGTCTTTACCTTCTACAGAAAGTGCCCAACTGGTATTTGATTCTAATTGATAATCAACCATAATTGTATTTTTATGTTCTGTTGAATCTACATGTTCTGTAAGTTTTGGATTTCCCAAATTTTTATTATATAGCATTGCAGTTGCATTATTAATATAACTATAATTTAGTAAATTATTTTCTATAAGTTTTTGTGATATTTCATTTATTATCTCTATAGGAATTTCTAAATTCCTTAAATCTGTTCTTGCAAAATCAGTTTTTATAACCCCTACAGTATCTATATTTTTTTGTAAAAATTCTTTACTATTTTTTGTTGAATAATATGTTTCATAATTTACCCAAATGTCTTTTCTATTTAACTCTAAGTCAATTATATTTTTTAATAAAATAACACTATCATTTGTCAATAATTCATTTATTACTATATTTTTCATTTATATCTTTTATTTTTCCAAAATAGAGTTTTATAGCCAGAGTTAAAGACTGTTCTTATGTGATACATTTGTTCATCTAATTTATTATTAATATCTGTGTCTTTTATAATTTCATGAGAAAAGTCTTCTCTTTTAAATGGTATTACTTGTAATAAAGGTGTTCCCTTTTTAACTATTCCCTTATAATTTTTTTTAACAAAAAATGAAAATAAACCAGTTGGATAAAATTCATCAGTATCTATAACCCCTGGAACAGCCGTCAGTGGGGATGAGTCGCCAAGCATTGGATTCATAAAAAGGCAACTATGTCCTGGCTGTGTTTTTATTAACCAAATCATATTTAATCTTAATAAATCTCTTACATAAAAGTCTGGATCAATAGGCATTTTATCAAATTGTTCTTTAGCATGAGACCCAGTTAATGGATGTCTAGGCGGAATCTTTCCAGCAACATCAAATTTTAAAGTTTCTCCATCTAATGTATCTATGTAAATATCACATGGGGCCTTTAGTGTATATCCCATTGATAAAACATCAAATATTGCTTGACATTTTTTAATTGTTAATTTTTGATTACCGTTTTCTGGTGTTTTATCATTCTCTATATACGATAGTTGTAACTTATACCATTCTGGAATATTTTTTGACAATGGCTCTGGCTCTGGAAAAACATTTTCCATTTTAGGAAGAGAAGATGTAAAAGTAATAATATTTTCTATATCAGTATTTTGTTTTTGATTACTCATCTTGCCCCCAATTTATACAATTGTATCATATAAAGATTAGTGAGGCAAAGACTCCATAACAAGCATTTGTTCTGTAAAGAAGTTGTCGTGTGGTTCACAGTGAATTGAAATATTAGATTTTTCAACATT
>Ga0164294_10000375_pt1 | contig 42005 bp, 40 predicted proteins | sample GEODES005metaG_FD_111479 | JGI IMG/M metagenome (GOLD analysis project Ga0164294, IMG submission 111479) | Oligotrophic lake water microbial communities from Sparkling Lake, Wisconsin, USA - GEODES005 metaG | ecosystem: Environmental > Aquatic > Freshwater > Lake | place: USA: Sparkling Lake... | reverse complement strand
CCAGAAGAAGTTACCGATATGCAACGAAGTGTGCGTGCCGAAGTAATTGCTTCTACGTTTGACGAACCTGCAGACCGTCACGTAAAAGTGGCAAACATTGTTTTAGAAAAAGCAAAACGTTTGGTAGAATGTGGGCATGATGTAGTAATTTTATTAGATTCGATAACCCGTTTAGCTAGAGCATATAATACCTGTCAACCTGCATCTGGAAAGGTGTTGAGTGGAGGAGTAGATGCCAATGCCTTACAAAAACCAAAACGTTTCTTTGGAGCGGCTCGTAATATTGAAAATGGTGGATCGTTAAGTATTATCGCAACTGCATTAACAGAAACAGGTTCTAAAATGGACGAAGTAATTTTCGAAGAATTTAAAGGAACAGGTAATATGGAATTACAATTAGATAGAAAAATATCTAACAAACGTATTTTCCCAGCAATCGACTTGGTTTCTTCAAGTACGCGTCGTGATGATTTATTACTTGATAAATCTACGTTACAACATATGTGGATTTTACGTAAATATTTATCAGATATGAATCCAGTAGAAGCAATGGAATTTATAGAATCTCGTATCAAACGTACCAAAAATAACGAAGAGTTTTTGATTTCAATGAATGATTAGAAATTGATAATAATACAAATAAAAAAGCCGATTTTCATCTGAAAATCGGCTTTAACTTTAAATAAATATTTTACTTTAATCCAGCAATACTTTGCTCGATAGTTGCAATTTTTGCTAAAGCATCCGCTTCTTTTTTGCGTTCGTTAGCTATTACTTGCTCTGGAGCGCCCGCTACAAATTTCTCGTTAGACAATTTACCTTGAACCGATTTCAAGAAACCTTTCGTATAATTTAATTCTTCCGTTAATTTTGCAATCTCTGCTTCTACATCAATGTTTCCTGTAATTGGAACAAAATATTCGTTAGATTTTACTCGGTACGACAAAGCACCATCTACTTTATCTGTTACATATTTTAAATCAGTAATGTTTCCTAATTTCATAATGATGGCATCGAAATAATTCGACGCTTTTTCATTATTCACCACCCTTAATTCAATTACATCTTTGAAAGGAATATTTTTATCTTTTCTAATCGTTCTAATTCCAGAAATTACATCGGTAGCAAAATCAAAATCAGTAATTAATTTTGAATTTACAGAAGTCATTTTCGGATATTCAGCAACAATTAGCGCTTGTTCTGGCGTTCTTTCTGTAATGTGTTGCCAAATTTCTTCTGTTAAGAATGGCATAAATGGATGTAATAATTTTAAGTTATTTTCCAACATTTCAATGGCTTTGTCGAAAGTCGCTTTATCAATCGGTTGTTGATAAGCAGGCTTAATCATTTCTAAGAACCAAGAACAGAAATCATCCCAAACCAATTTATATGTTGCCATTAAAGCTTCTGATAATCTGTATTTTTCAAAGTTATCTTCAATATCTAATAAGGTTTGTTGCAATTTTGCTTCGTACCATTCAATGGCTACTTTTGAAGATTCTGGTTGCGAAATGGTTTCAGAAACTTCCCATCCTTTAATCAATTTAAACGCATTCCATATTTTATTGGTAAATGCTTTTCCTTGATTACATAATTCTTCATCAAATAATATATCATTTCCTGCAGAAGCACTTAATAATAATCCTACACGAACACCGTCTGCACCAAATTTTTCAATTAAACCAAGTGGTTCCGGAGAATTCCCTAATGATTTAGACATTTTTCGACCTTGACTATCACGAACCAATCCAGTTAAATATACATTTTTAAAAGGTTTTGCATCGGCAAATTCGTAGCCTGCAATAATCATACGCGCTACCCAGAAGAATAAAATATCCGGACCTGTAACTAAATCGTTAGTTGGATAATAATAGTTGAAATCTTCATTTTCTGGATCCATAATTCCACCGAAAACAGCCATAGGCCATAACCAAGAAGAAAACCAAGTATCAAGTGCATCCGCATCTTGACGTAAGTTTTCAGTGGTCAGTTCTGATTTAGCTGTTTTTAATTTAGCTAAAGCCAAGGCTTCTTCTTTTGTCTCCGCTACAACGAAATCTTCTTTTCCATCACCGTAGAAATAGGCTGGAATTTGTTGTCCCCACCACAATTGACGAGAAATATTCCAATCGCGAATATTATTTAACCAATGTGCATAGGTATTATTAAAACGATTTGGATATAATTTTATTTCGTCAGATTCTAAAACCGCGTGAATGGCTGGCTTAACTAAATCTTCCATTTTTAGGAACCATTGATCCGATAAACGCGGTTCGATTACGCATTTTGTTCTTTCAGAAGTACCAACATTATTAGTGTATTGTTCTACTTTATCTAAAGCATTAATTGAAGTTAATTCTGTTTCAATTTCTTTACGAACTACAAATCTATCTTTCCCTTCATAATGTAATCCGAACGAATTTAATGTAGCATCTTCATTAAAAATATCAATGATTTCTAAATGGTGTTTGTCTCCTAAAACTTTATCGTTAACATCGTGAGCAGGCGTTACTTTTAAACATCCTGTACCGAATTCTAAATCTACATATTCATCTTCAATAATTGGAATAACTTTTCCAGAAATTGGAATAATCGCTTTTTTTCCTTTTAAATTAAAATGTCTTTCATCATTTGGATTGATACAAATGGCAGTATCTCCGAAAATAGTTTCAGGTCGAGTAGTGGCAACCACTAAATAATCAGAAGAATTTTCGATTTGATATTTGATGTAATATAATTTTCCTTGACGTTCTTCAAAAATTACTTCTTCATCCGATAAGGTTGTTTTTGCTTCTGGATCCCAGTTTACCATTCTATACCCTCTGTAAATAAGTCCTTTATTATATAAATCTACAAACGAGCGAATTACAGAAGCAGACATATCTGGATCCATAGTAAATTTTGTTCGTTCCCAATCACAAGAACAACCTAATTGTTTTAGTTGTTCTAAAATGGTTCCGCCATATTTATCTGTCCAATCGTATGCGTGTTTTAGAAATTCTTCACGAGTTAAATCTGCTTTATTAATCCCTTCCGATTTTAATTTCGCAACTACTTTTGCTTCAGTAGCAATAGAGGCGTGGTCAGTACCAGGAACCCAACACGCATTGAAACCTTTTAATCGCGCACGACGTATTAACACATCTTGAATGGTATTATTCAACATATGCCCCATATGTAATACCCCAGTCACATTTGGTGGAGGAATTACAATAGTATAGGGTGTACGGTGGTCTGGAGTGGAATGAAAATAATTGTGTTTCATCCAATAGTCGTACCATTTTTGTTCTACGGATTTGGCGTCAAATTGGGCTGGTATCATTTATATTATATTAATTGTAAGTAATTGCGTTTTTTGGTATAATTTTTGAAATGTATTTGCAAAAGTAATTATATAAAACAGAATAAAAAAAATGTATTTACTTTTTGTTAGTTAGTTTAAATAACATATTTTTACAATTCTCAAATTAATATAAAAATGAAGAAATTAGTATTTATTTTAGGTTTAATGGTAACCAGTTTATCAACTTATGCACAAAGTGGTGCAAAAATTGAATTTAAAGAAGAAACCATTAATTATGGTGATGTTTATAAAGGAGTAGACTCAGGAAAAAGAACTTTTGAATTTACCAACACGGGTGATAAGCCTTTAATTATTAAAGATGCAAAAAGTAGTTGTGGATGTACGGTTCCGAGTTTTCCTAAAGATCCAATTGCGCCCGGAGCTTCTGAAAAGATTGAAGTGCAATACAATATGAATCCAGGGCCTATTAGCAAAACAATTACGGTTGATACCAATGCGATTAACAAAGAAAACGGAATGGTTGCCTTACGAATTAAAGGAACTGTTTTAGTAAAAGAAGAGAAAAGTATTTTAGAAAAAAAATCTGCAGGACCGCTTTCTAAATAATACATTTTTAAAATGAAAAAGCCAGAATACTTAAATATTCTGGCTTTTTTTTATTTTTATAATTTGATAATTACCAAGCTAAATTAACTTTTAATTCAAATTCATCGCTAATTGTTTTGTCTCCTAAATCTGAGAAAAACGAACCAGAACCATATTTGATATCGTATTTAGTTCTGTCAACTTTTAATGTAGTAGTTGCTGTGTTTCCTTTGACTGTAATATCAAAAGCAATTGGTTTTGTAATTCCTTTGATAGTTAAATCAGCAGTTACACTATATAAACCTTTTCCTTTAGCGCTGATAGTTTTAAATACTAAGTTAGCTGTTTTATGTTTTTCAACACCAAAAAAGTCTTCGGCTTTTAAATGTCCGTCTAAACTTTCTTTTCCTTGACCTGGTTTTAAATCTGTTGTGCTAATTGTAGTCATGTCAACCGTGAACGTACCACCTTTTAAAACCTTTCCAGTAAATACTAAAGCACCACTTTGTATAGCAATAGTTCCTGTGTGTGAACCTGTTACTTTTTTACCCGTCCAAACGATTCCGCTTTTTGCTGCATCTATTTTTTTTGTTTGTTGTGCATTTACTGTAAATGTTACCAACGTTACTAATGCTACTGCAATTGTTTTTAAATTTCTCATGTTTGTTAAATATTTAGTTATTAAATTGTTTCAAATAATTCTGATTTTGGTTTTCTTACTTTTGCATAATATTGCGTGTCATCCTCATCATGTCTGTAACCAATTGTTGCTACTAATGTAGCATGTAATCCTTTTTCTGTTAGGCCTAAAATTTCGTTATATTGTTCTGGAAGAAATCCTTCCATTGGTGTCACATCAATTTTTAATTCAGCCGCAGCATTTAATAAATTCCCTAATGCTAAATAGGCTTGCTTTTGCGCCCAAATCAATTGTTTTTCTGGAGTTAAACTGGTAATATTTCCTATCATAAAATCGGCATACCCTTTTACGCTATCAAATGGAATATTTCTTGTCTTCGCCATGTTTTCTGCATATCTAGTAATGTACTCTGCATCTACTTTGGTTTCACTTGCAAAAACAAATAGGTGAGAGGCGTCTGTAATTTGACTTTGTCCCCAAGAAGCCGGTTGTAATTGTTTTCTAATTTCTTCATTTTCAACAATTATAACTTTATAAGGCTGCAAACCATATGAAGATGAACTTAGCTGAATGGCTTCTTTTAAAATTTCTAAATCTGAATTAGAGATTTTCTTTTCGCTGTTAAATTTTTTGGTAGCGTAACGCCAATTCTGATTTTCAATAAATGTGCTCATAATTAATTTCTGTACTTTTCTAATAAATTATTTAATAATGTTAATTCTTCGGTAGTTAAATTGCTTGCTAAGCTATTTTCATGTGCAATTACTATTGGATCTAATTTTTTTAAAACCTCTAATCCTTTTTCTGTAATTGTTATTTCCATTTTTCTTTTATTGGATGGGCAAATATTTCGAGTTACCAATTCCTTTATGATTAATTTGTCTACCAATCTCGTAGTATTGCTGTTTTTAGAAATCATACGTTCTTGAATTACAGACATATTGGCTGGTTTTCCTTTCTGACCTCTCAAAATACGTAACACATTATATTGTTCGCTAGATAAATCAAATGGTTTTAATATTTCTAAAAAACGATCCGCAACAATACTTCTTGAAAAAGATAAATTCAAAATTACCTTTTTAGCCAAAGATAATTCTACGGTACTTTTTATTTCATCTTCTATTTTCAATATTACTTTATTTGTAGGTACAAATGTATAATAAATATTTTATTTGTATATACAAACGTTATTAAATTAATGTTAAATTTAAAAATTTAAACTAAATTAGGATATTTAGAGGTTTGTGCTAGAAAATAAATTTTTATATCTAAATTCTTGTTGTAAATTTGAGAAAAATTAGACGTATATGAATTTAGAGCAAAAAGAGTGGTGGGAAGGTTTTTTAACCACTGAAAACGCTGTTATTTTAGATGTTAGAACAGAAGAAGAAGTAGCAAACGGTTACATTCCTGAGTCCATTAATATTGACATTTATAAAGGACAAGGTTTTATTTACCAATTGGAAGAATTAGATAAAGATAAAGCGTATTTTGTATATTGCTTAGCTGGAGGTAGAAGTGCCCAAGCATGTGGTATTATGAAACAATTAGGTTTTGAAAAAGTGTATAACCTAGTTGGTGGAATTTCACAATGGGAAGGTCCTGTTGAGAATTAAATTTTGTAACATTTCTAAATGAAGAATTATAAAAACAGCTTCTTTTATTTACTTGTTGTAGGTGTATTTTCGGCTTTAATATATTGGACAATTAAAAATGGAAAATTATTAGAAAAATCTGATGTATTGAAAGTTGTTACTACTGGAAAATCGGACTATCAGGATTTTCTTGCTTCCCTGCATCATAACGTTACACATCCTTTAGCTATTTTGTTGGCGCAAATTGTAACGATAATTTTAGTAGCTAGATTTTTTGGATTGGTTTGTAAAAAAATTGGTCAGCCAGCTGTTATTGGAGAAATAATTGCAGGGATAGTTTTAGGACCCTCTTTTTTCGGAAGTTATTTACCCGAATTTTCAAGTGTATTATTTCCAAGTACATCTTTAGACAATTTAAAATTTTTAAGTCAAATTGGCTTGATATTTTTTATGTTCGTTGTAGGAATGGAATTGGATTTAAGAGTATTACGAAATAAAGCCAAAGAAGCCGTAATTATTAGTCATGCCAGTATTATTATACCGTTTACGTTAGGATTGGTTTTAGCCTATACTATTTACACCGATTTTGCGCCAAAAGGAATTGAATTTATATCTTTCGGATTGTTTTTAGGTATTGCAATGAGTATAACTGCTTTTCCAGTTTTAGCTCGAATTGTACAAGAACGCGGGTTGCAAAAAACAAGAATTGGCGCTATGGTAATTACTTGTGCAGCAGCAGATGATATTACCGCTTGGTGTTTATTAGCTGGTGTTATTGCAATTGTTAAAGCAGGATCAATAACAAGTTCTTTATATATTATAGTGCTTTCTTTTATTTATGTTGTAGCTATGATAAAGCTAGTTCGTCCATTTTTAAGACGAATTGGAAACTTGTACGATACCGCTGAAAAAATCACAAAACCTGTTGTAGCTATTTTCTTTTTAACCTTATTGATTTCTTCGTATTTAACCGAAATAATTGGAATTCACGCTTTATTTGGTGCTTTTGTAGCGGGCGTTATTATGCCAGATAATATGAAGTTTAGAAAAATGTTCATTGAAAAAATTGAAGATGTTTCTTTGGTTGTATTATTACCATTATTCTTTGTATTTACAGGTTTAAGAACAGAAATTGGATTGCTAAACAGTCCAGAATTATGGAAAGTTTGTGGGTTAATTATTGTTGTTGCCGTAGTAGGTAAATTTATTGGAAGTGCTTTGGCTGCAAAATTTGTGGGTCAAAATTGGCGCGATAGTTTAACCATAGGAGCATTAATGAATACGCGTGGTTTAATGGAACTTGTCGTGCTTAATATTGGGTATGATTTAGGCGTATTAACCAAAGAAGTTTTTGCAATGATGGTTATTATGGCATTGGCTACGACTTTTATGACAGGACCCGCATTAAATTTAATTGACTTAATTTTTAAACCAAGAAAAAATAGTGTTACATCAAATTCAGATAATTTAGAATATAAAGTATTGGTATCTTTTGAAAATCCTGAAGATGGAAAACCATTATTAAAAGTAGCAAATAATTTTATTAGTTTAGATAAAGAAAAACAATCGCTTACCGCCATGTACATTTCTTCCACTAATGAGGTAAATCCGTATAAGATTGAAGAATATGAACGTGAAAGTTTTAAACCAATTCTTAAGGAAGCTACCAAACTAAATCGTAAAGTAGAAACACTTTTTAAAGCTTCTCGAGATATAGATTCTGATATTGTAGAAGTCAGTAATAAAGGGGAATTTAATTTATTACTTATTAATATTGGTGCCTCAATTTTTGAAGGCACACTTTTAGGAAAAGTATTAGGAATTACTTCTAAAATTATTAATCCTGAAAATTTATTAAACACGTTTACGGGAAAAGAAAAATTGTTTGAAATCAATTATTTTGATGACAAAACCCAAGCCATTATTAATAAAACAGAAGTGCCATTAGGAATTTTTGTAGATAAGGATTTGACTAAAACAGAAAATATCTCTGTGATTTTATTTAATAAAGAAGATCAATTTTTATTGGATTACGTAAAATTATTGAAAAAGAATTCTCAAGCTAAGATTTCCATTTTTGATACCTACGATATCGTAAATGATAACAACAAAATTACTCACGAAAATGTAAAAGTGATTCATTCTTCTAAATTAGAGAAAGATTTCTTGAAAGAACAAGATTTATTAATCATGAGTATTGATAGTTGGAAAAAACTAATAGATACAAGAAGTGTGTGGCTAAACAATACGCCATCGCTTTTAATAATAAAATCATAATATGTTACAAATAGGTGTGTATCACACATTAAAAATAGATAGAGAAACAAAAGTTGGTTTGTTCCTTACTAATGGAAAAGACGATGTTTTATTACCAAATAAATATGTTCCAAATGATTTTACAATAGGCGAAGATTTAACTGTTTTTGTATATTTAGATCACGAAGAACGTCCAGTTGCAACGACTTTAAAGCCATCAATTACATTAAATTCGTTTGCTGTTTTAAAAGTAAATTACATAAATAAATTTGGTGCCTTTTTAAATTGGGGAATGGAGAAAGATTTGTTTGCTCCGTTTAAAGAACAAGCCCGCCCAATGGAAAAAGACAAGCGTTATATAGTAACGATGTATTTAGACAAACAAACGGGTAGGTTAGCGGCATCAAGTAAAATCAACCAGTTTTTAGATAAAGAACCTTTGGACATTGAAGTGGGTCAAGAAGTAGATTTAATGGTTTCTCATATTACTGAAATTGGAATCAATGTAATTATCAACTGGAGATTTAGAGGATTGGCCTATCAAAATGAAGTTTTTGAAACCGTTTCTCCAGGATATAAAACAAAAGGCTACATTAAAACCATTCGACCGGATGGAAAAATAGACGTTTCCTTTCAAAAGCAAGGTTTTGAAGCCATTGACGATTCGGCACAACAAGTGTTAGAAGCGTTAAAACAAAATGATGGTATATTGAGATTAAATGACAACAGCCATCCAGAAGAAATTAAATCGGTTTTAAAAATGAGTAAAAAAACATTCAAAAAAGCCATTGGAAGTTTATACAAACAAAAATTGATTGATATCAATAACGAAGGCATTCAGTTAGTTTAATATCATATAAAACAAAAAACGTCTCGAATTATTGGGACGTTTTTTTATTTTAATAATTCGTAAATCTAAATTCGTAAATCGTAAATGAAAAACTATTTTCCCCATTCACTCGGATTACTATTCCAAGATTTAAGTGTTTCTAATTCTTCTTCTGAAATATATTTTTTCTCAACCGCTTTTTTAATTAAGTTTTCGTAATTACTTAAGGTATAAACGTCTAATTTTGCTGCTGCAATTTTTTCTTCAGAAATAGGAAATCCGTAGGTAAAAATAGCGGCCATTCCTTTAACATTAGCGCCTTCATTACGTAATGCTTCAACTGCCATCAAACTACTTCCGCCAGTTGAAATTAAATCTTCAACTACAATTACAGTCTGACCTTTTTGTAAAAAACCTTCCACTTGATTTTGTCTTCCGTGCTTTTTTGCTTCCGGTCTAACGTATACAAAAGGCAATCCCATAGCTTCCGCTACCAAGATTCCAATACCAATTGCACCAGTTGCAACACCTGCAATGACATCTGGACGACCAAATTTGGCTTCAATTTGCTTTACAAATTCCTCTTTAATAAAATTTCTAACCGCTGGAAATGAAAGAATTACGCGGTTATCGCAATAAATTGGACTTTTCCAGCCAGAAGCCCATGTAAAATGATTTTTTGTTTCTAATTTAATTGCGTTTATTTGTAAAAGCAATTCGGCTGTTTGTTGTGCTGTGTTGTTATTAAATATCATATTGCAAATGTATAAAGTTTTTGTAAACGAGAAACCACTTTTTTTAACAAATAAAATTGAAAAGGAAACAAATTTCAAAATTTACCTGTTAGAAACAGTAAATATTCCAAAAGTAATCTCAGAATTATTTTTGAATAAAATACAAAGTGCCTACTTATATCACTCAGATGAAAAGTTAATTATGAAGACTTTGAAATCTAAAATCCCTGTAGCTAAAGCGGGTGGTGGTTTAGTTTTTAATGCCAAAGGCGAAGTGTTGTTTATTTTTAGAAACGGAAAATGGGACTTACCAAAAGGCGGAATTGAAAAAGAAGAAACCATAGAAGACGCTGCCATGCGTGAAGTAGAGGAAGAAACCGGTGTTTCAGGTTTAAAAATTACAGAAAAATTGCAAAAAACCTATCACGTATTTAAACGTAACGGCGTTTTTAAATTGAAAATTACGTATTGGTTTAAAATGCAAACCAATTTTACTGGAGCAACTTGCCCACAAGAAAAAGAAGGCATCTCCAAAGCCGTTTGGATAAAACCTTCAGAAATTGAAGCTGCTTTAGGGAATTCCTATGAAAATATTAAATTGTTGTTTGAATCTGAGAAGGTGGTATAGATTTTTTTTATTATTCCAAAACTCTAAAAACAGGGTAACGCATAAACTCTTTTTCAAAGTATTTCGAATGCTTGTATACCCAATATAATTGATCTCCGCCATTTTCTGCGAAAACTTTATCGGTTTGTTTTTTAGTTTCGAATTCTTGTTTTAAAGTTGGGTTTTCCTCTAAAATTTGTTTGGCTACATCTTCAAAAACGTAACTGGAATACCCTTCTTTTTGTTGTAAAATCGTATCAAAGAAATTCCAATTAAAATAGGAATCAACTGCTTCAGGTTCTAAGGTTTCTAATAAATACTTCACCCCAAACTGATTCGTTGAAATTTTATAATCACCGGCTCTAAATTCTATTTTCTCTACATTTTTTTTTACGTTGGTATTATAATGTCCGTAATGTCCTTCATAGGCATTTTTCCCAGTTTGATAGGTGTCAATCTTATAAATTTCTACCTCTATAGTTTCATTTTGAGAAATTTGTGTCATTTCTATGTTATTCAATTTTAATAATTCTATAATTTGCCATTGACTTTGTGGTACTACGTAATACTTAGGAATAGTAACAAATTTTGTTGGTTTGTAATTTCCGTAAAAAGGTATTTTTTTTGTAAAAGGTTTACTTTTATCATAAAATAATCTGTCTTTTCCAGAAATTTCACTTGGTTTGTAGCCACCTTCATATCCTTTAAAATCCATATAAGACACTTTTGTAGAATCGATTGCCCAACTTATTGGATATGGTTTTCCAGCTTTATAATCTTCCAAATTGGCTTTTCTTACTTGTTTGATTTTTTCCCAATTCGTATCAGTATAATTAATTGCTGTCACCATAAATTCATACGTTGTTTTTACACGGTCTTTGTAGGGTTTCAACATATGCGTTTCAGGCACAAAACCTAAAGTATTAAATAACGTAGTGTAACCAGTGGCATATCGTGGCGTGTCTGTAAATTGTTCATAACCTAAATCAGGTTTTGCACCGTGAATATTCACATACGGAATTACGTCAATTTTCTTTTTTTGCATATCGTTTACCATTTCAGGATACATTTCAATTTTGAAAAAGTTGCCTAATTTCTCCCCTAAACGTTCGTGTTGTGTAGCAATGCAAGTAAATGTGTATTGATAATCGGCGCCATTTGAAACGTGATTATCTAAAAAAACATCAGGATTAACTGTATGAAATAATTCTTGAAAACTTCTTGAATTTCGAGTATCCGATTTTATAAAATCTCTATTTAAATCGTAATTTCTACCATTTCCTCTAAATCCGTAGGCTTCAGGTCCGTTTTGATTGGCTCGAGAAAAGGAATTTCTATTCAACATTCCATCAATATTATACACTGGAATAGCAACTACTATTGTATTTTTTGGTACTTTTATTTTTGCATTTGCCAAATCTCGCATCAACATCATAGTAGCATCAATTCCGTCAGGTTCTCCAGGGTGAATTCCGTTATTGATTAATAAAACGGCTTTGTTTTGGTTAAAACTAAAATTTTTATTTTCAGAAAATACTAATATATGCAAAGGTTTTCCACTATCTGTTAAACCCATGGTTTTCATTTCAATTTTATCTGAATTGGTAGCTAATAATTGATAAAAAGAAATACACTCTTCATGTGTAGTTGATTGGTTTTTATTTCCTTTTTCGTAAGGAGTTAACAAATCTTTTTGAGCAGTTACTGATAAGCAAGTAAATAATAACAGTATTATAAATCGCATAATTGAATTTTTGAATTTCAAAAGTAAGAATTATAAATGGCAATTTCAATAGTCCTTACATCGTATAATTGAATATTGGCAAATTAAAAACTACCTTTGTAGCATGAATAAAAATTTACATTCCAATAATATACTTTTGAATTTAGGTATCGAAAGTTTAAATAAAATGCAGGTAGCTGCAGAAACATCAATTTTAATTGATTCTGATGTGGTGCTGCTTTCACCAACAGGTTCAGGTAAAACGTTGGCTTTTTTATTGCCGATTTTTCAACTTTTAGAAGAAGATAACAATAAAGTACAATGTATGATTATTGTGCCTTCCCGCGAATTAGGGTTGCAAATTGAACAAGTTTGGAAAAAAATGGCGACTACATTTAAAGTCAATATTTGTTACGGTGGGCATTCTATTGAAACCGAAATTAAAAATTTGAGTAACCCGCCAGCCCTTTTAATTGGTACGCCAGGAAGATTAGCAGACCATTTAGAACGAGAAACCTTTGATCCAAAATACATAAAAACCTTAGTTTTAGATGAATTTGATAAATCATTACAATTAGGGTTTCATGAAGAAATGCGATTCATCATTGGAAAATTAACGAATTTAGAAAAACGTGTTTTGGTTTCTGCAACTGATGGGGTAGAAGTGCCAAAATATACCAGAATTGAAAATCCAAACGTTTTAAATTATATAGATAAGAAAAAAACAGAAACTAATTTAGATTTTAAATTGGTGATTTCTAAAGAGAAAGATAAGGTTAATTCTTTATTTCATTTAATCTGTTCTTTGAAATCTCAGAATGCTATTATTTTCTGTAATCATAGAGAAGCAGTAGAGCGAATTAGTGATTATTTAAACGACAAAGGCATTTTCTCTGTATTTTATCATGGTGGATTAGAACAAGAAGAACGTGAAAGAGCTTTAATTCAGTTTAGAAATGGCAGTATTTCGTATTTAATTACAACCGATTTAGGAGCTCGTGGATTGGATATTCCAGAAATGAAAAATGTAATTCATTATCATTTGCCATCAAAAGTAGATGAGTTTACCCATAGAAATGGGCGTACCGCACGTATGATGGCATCTGGAACCGCATACATTATTATTCACGAAAGTGAGAAAAAAGTAGATTACATTGATTATGACATGAAAAAAATTGAAGTATCTAATTACAGTGTCATTCCGAAACCACCAGAGTTTAAAACCATTTACATTAGTGGTGGTAAGAAAAACAAATTAAATAAAGTGGATATTTTAGGTTTCTTTTCTCAAAAAGGAAAATTAGAAAAAGGCGATTTAGGCTTAATTGAAGTCAAAGATTTTGTATCATTTGCTGCAGTAAAATATGCTAAAGTAGTGCCATTACTTCAAAATATTAAGGACGAAAAAATGAAAGGCAAAAAATATAAAATTGAAGTAGCCCGAGACGTTGTTAAAAACGCATTAGAGAATCAATAAAAATATAAAAACCTTCAAGAAAAGAAACTGGAAGGTTTTTATATGCTTTATATTTAAAAAATTACCGAATCGGGAACAAAAGCCGAAACATCGCCACCATTTCGTAACACATCACGCACAATACTCGACGAAATATAAGACGTTTTAGCAGCAGTTAATAAAAACACTGTTTCTATTTTAGACAATCGTCTGTTGGTATGTGCAATGGCTTTTTCAAATTCAAAATCAGCTGGATTACGTAAACCACGTAAAATAAATTCCGCTTTTTCTTCTTTGCACAAATCGATAGTTAAACCAGAATACGTGATAACTTTTACTTTTGGTTGGTCTTTAAAAGCGTCTTCAATAAAACGTTTTCTATCTTCTAAAGAAAACATATACTTTTTGTCTGCGTTTATACCAATGGCGACAATAACTTCGTCAAATAAAGAAATGCCTCGTTTAATTATATCATAATGTCCGTTTGTAATTGGGTCAAACGAACCTGGGAATATTGCTTTTTTCATTAGTAAATAATTTAAAAATATTTGATTTCGATAAAATCTGATATTGATAATTTTCTATTTTCTTTATTCTATTCTCTATATTCTAAACTTTATTTTTTCCAAATTGGTTTTCTTTCCAAAGCCAGTTTGATTTCGTTTTCTAATAAATCTGAAAAATTTAAATTAGCATAGGCTGCTTGTTGCGGAAAGATACTTTGTGGACTCAATCCGGGATTGGTATTAATTTCAATAAAATAGGGAATGTCGTTCATGACAATAAAATCGATACGAGAAAATCCTTGCATTCCAAGTACTTCGTAAATTTTTGCTGCTGATTGTTCTACTAATTCTGAAACTTCTTGAGACAATCGGGCAGGAGTAATTTCTTCTGATTTTCCTAAATATTTGGCTTCATAATCGAAAAAATCATTTCCTGAAACAATTTCGGTTATTCCTAAAACTCTTGTTTTTCCGTTTAATTTCATCACACCAACAGAAATTTCAACTCCTTTTAATTGTGATTCAATTAAAATATCTTTGTCTTGTGCAAAGGCAAATGCTAAAGCTTTGTCTAATTCTGAAAGTTCTTTTACCATTGAAACTCCTAAACTACTACCAGATTGATTGGGTTTCACAAAAAAAGGAAATCCTAATGTTTTAGCAATTTTTTCCCCATCAATTTCTTGACCTTTAGTAACATAAACTGAATTTGCTTTTGGAATATCAAATTTTCCTAAAACGGAAAGTGTGTCACGCTTACTAAAAGTAAGTGCACTTTGGTAAAATCCGCAACCGGTGTAAGGCAAATCAAGTAACTCCCAATAGGATTGCAAATGACCGTCTTCACCTGGCGTTCCGTGAATGGTATTCACAGCCACATCAAATTTTACAGAATTTCCATTATGTTCAAATGAAAAATCAGCTAGGTTTATAGGTAATTTTTGATCTTCAACTTTCACATACCAACCTTCATTTAAGATGTGAACTTCAAAAACTTGATATTTATCTTTGTTTAAATGGGTTAAAATAAGTTGTCCGCTTCGTAAAGAAATTACAGACTCGTCTGAATATCCGCCCATTACAACTGCTATGTTCATAAAAAAATATTTATTTCTGTTTTATACAAAAATATCATAAAATGTTTTACTTTTCTTATATTTGCGAAAATATATTTCAATGAGTTTAAGAAAGTTTTTAACGAGTTCTACATTTTTCAAAAATTTATTTTTTGCATTAGTGATTGTTATCCTATTTTTAGTAGCATTTGTGAAGTTTTTAGATTTCAGTACCAATCACGGCCAAGAAATTAAGGTACCCAATTTATCTAAAATGAAATTAGAAATTGCGGAAGAGAAACTAGATGAGGAAGGTTTAGAAGTATTTTTATTAGATACAGTAGAATTTCGTCCAGAATTTCCACCATATAGTATTGTCGAGCAAGATCCGATAGCGGGTTCTAAAGTAAAAGATGGCCGAAAAATATATGTAAAGCTTAATGCTGGTGGTTATGCTATGGTTACTTTTCCAGATTTAAAAAACAAAACATTTCGTCAAGCTACAAACGCTTTAAGAGCATTAGGTTTAGTAGAAGGCAAATTAAAATATGTGCCGAATTTAGCAAAAGATATTGTTTTAGAAGTTTCTTATAACGGAAAACCAGTAAAAGCTGGAGATAAGCTAATGAAAAATTCTAAAATTGATTTTGTTTTAGGCGATGGAAAAGATATGTTTACAGATGAAGATTTGGATTCAATCCCAAATAATGAACAAATTAACGATAGTATAGAATAATGCAAGAATTTATAGATGAGAATGAAACGGCTGATGAAGATTTATTTGAACATCATCGGTTTGAGATAGCAAAAGGACAACAACCTTTGCGAATTGATAAATTTTTGATAAACAGCATTGAAAATACCACAAGAAGTAAAATTCAAAAAGCAGCTGATGCGGGAACTATTTTAGTAAATGATGTAGCTGTAAAATCTAATTACAAAGTAAAACCAGACGATGTAATTCGAGTAATGCTGGAACACCCGCCGTATGAACACTTATTAAAAGGAGAAAATATTCCAATTGATATTGTTTATGAAGACAATCAAGTTATTGTTGTAAACAAACCTGCAGGAATGGTGGTGCATCCAGGACACGGAAATTATTCGGGAACGTTAGTTAATGCATTGGCCTATCATTTTGATAATTTACCAATGAATAGCAGCGAAAGACCTGGTTTGGTTCATAGAATTGACAAAGATACTTCAGGACTTTTAGTAGTAGCAAAAACCGAAGAAGCTATGTTGCATTTGACCAAACAATTTGCTGCAAAAACGTCAGAACGTGAATATTATGCGATAGTTTGGGGAAATATTGAAGAAGACGAAGGTACTATTGAAGGAAATATAGACCGTCATCCAATCAATAGAATGCAAATGCATGTTTATCCTGATGGGGAACAAGGAAAACCAGCTATTACGCATTTTAAAGTTTTAGAGCGTTTCGGTTATGTTACTGTGGTTTCTTGTCAATTAGAAACAGGAAGAACGCATCAAATTCGTGTACACATGAAATATATTGGGCATACACTTTTTAATGATGAACGTTATGGAGGTGATAAAATTTTAAAAGGAACTACGTTTACCAAGTACAAACAATTTATTGATAACTGTTTTAAAACATTACCTAGACAGGCACTTCATGCTAGAACACTAGGTTTTGAACATCCTAAAACTGGTGAATTTTTACGATTTACAAGTGAAATCCCTGAAGAAATTTCGTCATGTATTGAAAAATGGCGCGTATACAGTAAAGCAGTACAAATAGAAGAAGATTAATTTAATCGAAATTATAAGTTATAAAAAAAGCAATAAGATTTCTAATTGCTTTTTTTTATGAGTATTTAAATAAATTATACTTTAACTGTCCAACCAAACGTATCGTCTGCTAATTTATATTGTATATTATTTAATTTTTCTTTTAAACTTAATGCAAATGAATTTTCTAATTTAGGTAATTCAAAATATTCTTCTTTATATGAGAAACCTACAATTGGATTAATAACAGCAGCGGTTCCTGCTCCGAAAATTTCTTTCAACGTACCATTTTTTGCAGCAGCAACTAATTCTTCTACTAAAACAGGGCGAACTTCTGTGGTAATATTATCTCTTTTTGCAATATCTAAAACAGATTTTCTGGTTACACCATCTAAAATTCTTTCAGAAGTAGGTGCTGTTAACAAGGTGTCTCCAATTCTGAAGAATACATTCATCGTTCCTGCTTCTTCTAATTTTGTATGTGTGGCGTCGTCCGTCCAAATAATTTGTTGATAGCCTAAATCATTGGCTAATTTTGTTGGATAAAATTGTGCGGAATAATTTCCAGCGGCTTTTGCAGCGCCAATTCCTCCGTTTGCAGCACGACTAAAGTGTTCTGCAATAATTACTTTAACTTCACCAGAATAATATGATTTAGCAGGTGATAAAATTATCATAAAACGATATTGAGATGACGGTTGCGCAATTACACCGCTACCAATAGCTATCATAAATGGTCTAATGTATAAGGAATTCCCATTTCCAAACTTCACCCAATCTCTTTCTAAATTCAATAACGATTTTAATCCGTCAATAAAAATTTCTTCAGGAACTTCAGGCATTGCCATACGAATAGCACTTTTATTAAATCGCACATGATTTTCATCAGGACGAAACATCCATACATCGTCATTAGCATCTTTATAGGCTTTCATTCCTTCAAAAATAGCTTGTCCATAATGAAAAACTTTTGCTGACGGATCTATTGTAAATGGTTCGTATGCCTTAATAATTGGTTGTCCCCAAGCTCCATTTTTAAAATCACAAATTAACATATGATCTGTAAATGTGTTTCCGAACGTTAAGTTTTCAAAGTCAACTTCATTAATTTTTGAAGTTTCATTTTTAATGATTTTAATATCGTTTGTAATGCTACTCATTATATTTACTATATGTGTTGGTTTCCCAAATTTTTTACAAATTTATTAAATTAATTATTGTTGAAGATTCATTATTTGAATAATTATTAACAAAGTTTCATATTATTGATTAATTTTGTTTTTTATTTCACTCAAAAAATCAATAATTATGAAAAAATTACTACTAATTTTATCTATATTACTACTAGCTATTTCCTGTACTAAAAAGGAAACTAAAATAGAATCTAAGCCTACATATGCTTCTTTTGGTGAGAAAATTACCGAAGAAAGTGCCGTTTCGAAAGAGGTCTTATTAGAAAAATATAAAACGTTAAAAATAGGAGATACTTTAGCCATTAAAGTCACTTCAAAAATTAATGAAATTTGCCAAAACAAAGGATGTTGGATGACCTTAGATTTAGGAAATAATGAAACTGCATTTGTGAAATTTAAAGAGTATGGATTTTTTGTACCAATGAACGCACAAAAAAGAAATACAATTATTGAAGGAAAAGCCTTTATTGAAGAAACTTCTGTAGCAGAATTAAAACATTATGCTGAAGACGAAGGAAAATCTGAAAAGGAAATTGCTGAAATTACAGCACCTAAAACAGAATACAAATTCTTAGCCCATGGCGTTTTAATTTCTAAATAATGAAGTATTTTTTAGCTATATTTTCCGTTTTATTTTTGAGTTGTAATCAAAATAAATCAGTAGAAGAAAATTCCACTATTGAAAAACCAAAGGAAGAATTAAAAATGTACGAAGCTTCTGAAATGGCTGTATTAATGGAACAAATGTATGTGCATAACAAACAACTTCGTGAAAAAATAATCAAAAAAGATGCATTAGGTGAATTGCCAAAATATTTTCTGAATATTTCAGAAGCTACAATGACTAAAGGCAAAGAAAGAGACAACTTTTTTAATACTAAAGCTGGGTTTTTCTTAAAAACACAGTCGGAAATTTATGGTTCTAAAAACACAAAAGAAAGTTTTAATAATATGGTAGATGCTTGTATCAGTTGTCATGAAGTGAAATGTGGCGGACCTATTGAAAGAATAAAAACATTATACATAAAGTAAAATCTAATCAATATCTAAAACCAGAATACAGTTCTGGTTTTTTTATCTCTTAGAATCTGCATTTAGATTGACAAAAGTTATAAATTCCTTAAATTTTATTATTTTTAAATCTCGAGTATAACTTTTTTGTAATTTTATAAAAATATAAAAATCATGAAAAATATATTTATTATTTTAATGACATTCAGTTTTAATTCTTGTAATAGTCAAACTAAGAATGCTGAAGTTAAAAAAGAAGTTACAAAACAAACGCAAACTAAAAAAGACACCATGGATTTTAAAATTGTAAAAACTGATGCAGAATGGAAAGCGCAACTTACGCCAGAAGAATATGCAGTTTTAAGAGAAAAAGGAACCGAAAGACCTTACACAGGTGAATACGACAAACATTTTGAAAAAGGAATGTATGTATGTGCAGCCTGTGAAAATCCGTTATTTACATCAGATACTAAATTTGATTCGCATTGTGGATGGCCTTCTTTTGATGAAGCGATAAAAGGTGCGACTATTTACCATAAAGATACCTCATATGGTATGATTCGTACAGAAGTCATGTGTGCTAAATGTGGTGGACACTTAGGTCATGTTTTTGATGATGGTCCTAAAGAAACTACAGGGCAGCGTTATTGTACTAATTCGGTTTCAATAAAGTTTTTACCCGCTAAATAAGTCTTTAGATAATTAGGCAAAAACAAATAAAACTAAATTTTCTCATTCAAATTTATAATTTTATCTTCGCATCTGCGTTATTACAGAATAACAGAAACATGCTAAGAAAACTTTTACCGATATTTATTGCCTTTGTTTCGCCTATTTATGCGCAAGTAGGAGGTCAGTCGGTATATCAGTTTTTAAATTTAGTCCAATCACCAAGACAAGCGGCATTAGGTGGAAAAACGGTAACTATTGTAGATTACGATGTAAATCAAGCCATTTTCAACCCAGCTACAATTAACCCAAAAATGCACAATCAATTAGCTACTAGTTATAGTAATTATTTTGGTGAAGTTACCTATGGTACTGCAAACTACGCATATACATGGGACAGACACGTGCAAACTTTCCATATTGGTGCGAATTACGTTAATTACGGAAATTTTGATGGATATGATGAACTTGGTAATTCTACAAATAGTTTTACAGGCTCTGAAGGCGCTTTGTCGTTTGGATATTCTTATAATTTACCATGGACAAATTTTTATGCAGGAACTAATGTGAAATTAATTACATCAGCATTAGAATCATACAATTCATTTGGAGTAGCCACAGATATTGGATTTTTATATATTGACGACAAAAACGATATTAATTACGGAATATCTTTTAGAAATATTGGTTATCAAATTACGCCATACGAAACTACAAGAGAAAAATTACCTTTTGAAATTACAGCTGGAATTTCTCAGTTAGTTGAAAATGTACCAATTAGATGGCATTTAACTTTTGAGAATTTACAACAATGGAATATTGCAATTTCAAATCCGAATAGAGCAAAAAATGGTTTGGATGGTTCTTCGGAAGCAGAGAAAATATCTTTTTTTAATAATGCTTTGCGACATGTAATTATGGGTGCAGAGTTGTTTCCAGAAAAAGCATTTAATATTCGTTTGGGATATAACTTTAGAAGAGGACAAGAATTAAATATTATCGATCAAAGAAATTTTTCTGGAATTTCAGCTGGTTTTAGTTTACGATTTAATAAAGTACGATTTGATTTTTCACATTCTCGCTATACAATTGCAGGCAATTCAAGTATTTTTGGATTAATTATTAATTTAGATTAATTTGGATTAATTGGGTTATAGGTTTTGGGTAAAAGGTAAAGGAAAAACAAATGTTTAAAATATGAAAAAAATCACTATAGCCATAGACGGATTTTCGTCCACAGGTAAAAGTACATTAGCCAAACAGATTGCTAATCAATTGGGCTATGTTTATGTTGATACTGGTGCTATGTATAGGGCTGTAACGTATTTTGCTATGCAGCATAATTTTGTTTCTGAAACCCATTTAGATACTGAAGGATTAATAGAGAATTTATCTAATGTTTTATTACAATTTCGTTTTAACGAAACATTAGGCTTTGCAGAATTATATTTAAATAATGAAAACATCGAACAAGCCATTCGTACCATTGAAGTGTCACGTTTAGTAAGTAAAATTGCGGAAATATCCGAGGTTCGAGCTAAATTAGTGGAGCAACAAAAACAAATGGGACAAAATAAAGGCATCGTTATGGATGGTCGTGATATTGGAACCGTGGTTTTCCCTAATGCGGATTTAAAATTATTTATGACTGCAAGTCCACAAACCAAAGCACAACGCCGCTTTGATGAACTACTTGAAAAAGGGCAACGAGTTACTTTTGAAGAAGTACTAGAAAACGTACAAGAGCGTGATTATATTGACACCCACAGAGAAGATTCTCCTCTTGTTAAAGCTAATGATGCTATTGAAATTGACAATTCTAATTTATCCAAAAAAGAACAATTTGAATTAGTAATGGAGTTGGTGAATGAGAAATTGAAATAATATATTTAATTTTCTAATAACTAACCTCTATTTTCTTTACTATTTATTTGTATTTATCAAAAAAGTACTATCTTTGCACACCTTTTGGCAGAGTAGAGTTTTCAATTGGTAATCAAATATTTATGTAAATCACTGTTGTTGTTTTAACCTGCACAATAAAACTCAAAACAAACACAACATACAAATTAAACACGCATGTCTGAATTAAACAAAGACCAAGAGTCGTTTTTAGTAGATTTCAACTGGCATAATTATGCAGAAGGAATTGACCCTATTGACGCAAGTAACCTTCAAGAATTTGAAGATTTAGTATCAAAAACATTCATCTCAACTTCTGACGAAGAAGTAGTTGAAGGAGTAGTTGTAAGAATCACTGACAGAGATGTTATTGTGGATATCAACGCTAAATCTGAGGGCGTTATTTCTTTAAACGAATTTCGTTACAACCCAAACTTAAAATTAGGTGACAAAGTAGAGGTATTAATTGATATCCGTGAGGATAAAACTGGTCAATTAGTATTGTCTCACAAAAAAGCAAGAACAATCAAAGCATGGGATAGAGTTATTTCTGCTAACGAAACCGGAGAAATTGTTAACGGTTTTGTGAAATGTAGAACTAAAGGTGGAATGATTGTTGACGTATTTGGTATTGAAGCTTTCTTACCAGGTTCTCAAATTGATGTGAAACCAATTCGTGATTACGATCAATACGTAAACAAAACTATGGAATTTAAAGTTGTGAAAATTAATCACGAATTTAAAAACGTAGTTGTTTCTCATAAAGCGCTTATCGAAGCTGATATCGAAGTTCAGAAAAAAGAAATCATCGGTCAATTAGAAAAAGGTCAAGTATTAGAAGGTGTGGTTAAAAACATTACTTCTTATGGTGTGTTCATTGACTTAGGTGGTGTAGATGGATTAATCCATATTACAGACTTATCTTGGTCTCGTATCAATCATCCAAGCGAAGTATTAGAATTAGATCAAAAATTAAATGTTGTAATTTTAGATTTCGATGACGAGAAAACAAGAATTCAATTAGGTTTAAAACAATTAAATGCTCATCCATGGGATGCTTTATCAGCTGAATTAAATGTTGGTGATAAAGTAAAAGGTAAAGTAGTTGTTTTAGCTGATTATGGTGCTTTCATTGAAGTAGCTGAAGGAGTTGAAGGATTAATTCACGTTTCTGAAATGTCTTGGTCTACACATTTACGTTCAGCTCAAGATTTCGTTAAAGTGGGTGATACTGTAGACGCAGTGATCTTAACTTTAGATAGAGATGATAGAAAAATGTCATTAGGTATTAAACAAATGACGCAAGATCCATGGACAGGAATTACTGAGAAATATCCATTAGGTTCTAAACATACAGGAATTGTAAGAAACTTTACTAACTTCGGAATTTTCGTAGAATTAGAAGAAGGAATTGACGGTTTAGTTTACATTTCTGATTTATCTTGGACTAAAAAAATCAAACATCCATCAGAATTTGTTAACGTTGGTGACAAATTAGAGGTTGTAGTTTTAGAATTAGATGTTGAAGCACGTAAATTATCTTTAGGTCACAAACAAACTTTAGATAATCCTTGGGACAAACATGAAGCTGCTTATGCAGTAGGCACAGTTCACACTGGTACTGTTTCTGAAATTGTTGACAAAGGTGCTACAGTAGAATTTTCTGAAGACGTTCAAGGATTTGTTCCAACTCGTCACTTAGAAAAAGAAGATGGTAAAAAATTGAAAAAAGGGGATTCAATTGAATTTAAAGTTATCGAATTTAACAAAGAATTCAAAAGAATCGTTGCTTCACATACAGCTACTTTCAGAGAAGAAGAAGAGAAAAACTTCAAAGCGGCTTCTAACGAATCTAGCAATAATAATGTAGCTTCATCTTCAAACAATGCTGAAAAATCTACTTTAGGAGATATCGATGCATTAATGGAATTGAAAGCAAAAATGGAAAAATCAGAGAAAAAATAATTTTCTAATTTTATACTAAAAGTAATCCCAATCAGAAATGGTTGGGATTTTTTTATAAATTTAAACAAACATTATGTTTAAAGATATTGATTTCAAAAAAGCATTGCAAGAATTACCAGAAAAGGAAAAAGACAAACTTATTTTAAGATTGTTACGAAGAGATTTGGATTTAGCAGAAAAATTATATTTTGAATTAGTTGACACCGATACTATTTTTAGATGCTGAAATACCAGAAAATATTCTTCAAATTCATAAAGAAATAAAAGCAGCAGGTTTTTTAAAATAAATAATTACGCTGAGATTTACAGAGGAAGAACAGAGATTCGCAAAAAAAAATCCTTTTAAGTTTTATATTAAAAGGATTCAATTATTTTATAATAATTTATCTTAAAACCGCTTCAAATTTAGTTTCAAAATTGCTTTGTAATTTATTCATGATTTTATCAATCTGCACATCTGTTAGTGTGTTTGAAGTATCTTGAAGAACAAAACTTAAGGCATACGATTTTTTTCCTTCAGGTAAGTTTTTCCCTTCGTACACATCAAATAAGTTAATATTTTTTAATAAAGATTTTTCTGTTTGTTTTGCTTCAAGATATAATGCTTCAAAAGTTACAGATTGATTTACTAATAAAGCTAAATCTCTTCTTACTTCTGGAAATTTAGGAATATCAACTAATTTTATTTTATTTGAAACATATTTTTGAATGGCATCCCAGTTGATATCTCCATAAAACACCTCTTGTTTGATGTCAAATTGTTTTAAAACAGATTTTTTTATGGTTCCAAATTCAACAATGACTTCATTACCAATTGAAAACCCAATTCCTTCAGCAAAAATATCCTGCGTTACTGGAACTGTTTTAACTTTTGTATCAATATTTAATTTCGATAAAACACCTGTAATATATCCTTTAAATAAAAAGAAATCGGTAGGTTTTTGAGCTAAATTCCAACTTTCAGTTGAAGCATTACCTGACATAGTTATTGTTAGATGTTTTTTTTCTATATAATTTTCTTTAATGGAATGATATGTTTTTCCAAATTCAAATAATTTTAAATCTGAATTTCTTCTATTTATATTATAAGAAACGGCTTCTAAAGCAGAAAACAACATGGATTGGCGCATTACAGATAAATCATTACTTAATGGATTTAACATGGTAACCGTTTCTTCTGAAAGTATTTGTTCAGAATACGCTACGTAATTTGAAGTCGTTAACGAATTGGCCATCATTTCATTAAATCCTAAAGCGCACAATTGATTAGCTATTATATTTTGTACTTTAAATTCTTCCGTTCTAGAAGAATTAGAAACGGAGGCGTTAATTTTATTTGGCGTTTTTATATTGTTATATCCGTAAACTCTAAGAATTTCTTCAATAACATCCACCTCTCTCTGAACATCTACTCGATATGGCGGAATATTTAAACCTAATCCAGAATCAGAAATACTAATAATTTTAATGTCTAAAGAAGCTAAAATATTTTTTATAGTTTCTTTTTTTAATTCTTCCCCAATTAATTTATTAACTTTTTCAAAAGACAAGAATACATTAAAATCTTCAATCTTTTTAGGATAGTTATCAATTAAATCAGAAGTAATTTCACCGCCTGCAACTTCTTGAATCAACAAAGCAGCACGTTTTAAGGCATAAGCCGTAATTTCAGGATCAATACCTCTTTCAAATCGGAATGATGCATCTGTTGATAAAGTATGTCGCTTTGCTGTTTTTCTAATAGAAACAGGATTAAAATAAGCGCTTTCCAAGAAAATATTTGTGGTGGTTTCCGTTACTCCAGAATTAGCACCTCCAAAAACACCTGCCATACATATTGGTCCAGTTTCGTCACAAATCATTAAATCTTCTTCATGTAATGTACGTTCAATAGCATCTAATGTTGTAAATTTTGTGCCAGCTGCAACGGTTTTAACAATTATTTTATTTCCATTTATTTTATCAGCATCAAAAGCATGTAATGGTTGACCCAGTTCATGTAATACATAATTTGTAACGTCAACAATATTGTTTTTTGGAGTTAGTCCAATTGCTTTTAGTCTATTTTGTAACCAACTTGGTGAAGGTTTTACAGTAATTCCAGAAATCGTAATACCAGCATATCTTGGTGCTAATTTAGTATCTTCAACTTTTACATCTATTTTTAAAGTTCTTTTATCGACTTTAAATTTACTAACAGATGGCGTAATAAATTCAGTAGTAACGTTTGATTGAAGCAAACCAGCTTTTAAATCTCGCGCTACTCCCATATGACTCATGGCGTCTGCACGATTTGGTGTTAAACCAATTTCAAAAACTTCATCGACTTCTATGTTAAAAACTTTACTGGCTGGTGTACCTGGAATTAAATCATCCGCTAGTATCATAATTCCATCATGACTATTTCCTAAACCAATTTCATCTTCGGCACAAATCATTCCATGGCTTTCTTGACCTCTAATTTTTCCTTTTTTAATTTCAAAAGCGCTTCCGTCTTTGTCATATAATTTTGTTCCAATTGTAGCCACAGGAACTTTTTGTCCAGCGGCAACATTACTGGCCCCACAAACTATTTGTACTGGCGCATTTCCATCACCTAAATCTACAGTTGTAATTTTTAATTTATCGGCATCTGGATGCTTTTCACAAGTCAAAACATGTCCAATAACAATTCCTTTCAATCCACCAGCAACACTTTCAAAGGCATCAACTACTTCAACTTCTAACCCCAAATCGGTCAGTAAAGCTGCAGTTTCATCTGATTTCCAGTCTATTTTAATAAATTGTTTGAGCCAATTATAAGAAATACGCATAGTATGTTATTTTAATAAGATTGCAAATATAGGTATTTGATTAGAAATTAAAAGTAATTTTTAAAGTTCCTACTTAAATTATTAGTAAAATATTTTTCCATAAAATTCAATTTGAAACATATTGTTTTTGTAATTTTGTATTTCGTTTTATAAAATTCAAAATGGAAAAAGGTCATCATGGCTTGCACAAACTTTCTGCTGCCGGTTTACTAGTTACACTAGGTATTATTTATGGAGATATTGGAACTTCTCCTTTGTATGTTCTTAATGCAATTATTGGAAAAAATCCTATAGATTCAGATATCATAAAAGGAGCCATTTCTTGTATTTTTTGGACATTAACACTTCAAACTACAGTTAAATACGTTATTCTTACACTTCGAGCGGATAATAATGGGGAAGGTGGAATCTTTTCTTTATACGCTTTAATTAGAAAAGCTAAAATTAAATGGTTGTTGTTTCCTGCTATAATTGGAGGTTGTACGTTGTTAGCCGATGGGATCATTACACCACCCATTTCTGTTTCCTCAGCTATAGAAGGTGTGAAAACAATGTATCCAAGTTTTGAGGAAAAATATATTATGTATATTGTAATAATAATCTTAACATTATTATTTGCCATTCAACAATTTGGTACTAAATTTATAGGTAAGTTTTTTGGACCTGTGATGTTCGTATGGTTTGCCATGCTTGGTGGTTTAGGTTTGATCCAAACGATCAATAATGTTGATATACTTTCTTCGTTAAATCCTTATTATGCTTACAAACTTCTATCTATACATGGCGGCTATTTATATTTAGGTGCTGTATTTTTATGTACAACAGGAGCAGAGGCATTATATTCTGACTTAGGACATTGCGGAAAAGAAAATATTCGAATAAGTTGGATTTTTGTAAAAGCAACTTTGATATTAAACTATTTGGGTCAAGGCGCTTGGCTATTACAACATGATGGTCAAACCTTAACACAAGCAGGAATTACAAATCCTTTTTATGGCGTAATGCCCGCCTGGTTTTTACCTTTTGGAATTGGGATTGCTACATTAGCTGCAATAGTAGCATCACAAGCATTAATTAGTGGTTCTTTTACTTTAATTAATGAAGCTATACGTTTGAATTTTTGGCCAAAAGTTAAAATCAAATATCCAACGGAATTACGAGGACAATTATATATACCGTCTTTAAATTGGTTGCTATGGGCCGGTTGTATTTTTATTGTTCTATATTTTGAAAAAGCAGCTGCAATGGAAGCGGCATATGGTTTGGCAATTGTTTTAACAATGCTAATGACAACCACATTGCTGAATTTTTATATGATAATTAAAAGATATAACAGAACCTTTATTTGGATAATTGTAATCACGTATTTAATTATTGAATTGGCCTTTTTATATGCTTGTATGCACAAATTTGGTGAAGGAGGATATATTACTTTAATCATTGCATTTGTATTATTTATAGTAATGACTTGTTGGTATTTTGCTAGAAAAATTAGAAACAGATTCATTGAATTTGTAAAATTAGACAACTACTTACCTGTTTTAGAAGATTTAAGTAGAGATGAATCTATTGCTAAATATGCCACAAATTTAGTCTATTTAACAAGTGCGGATAATCGATACGAAATTGAATCGAAAATTATTTATTCTATTATTAATAACAATCCTAAACGTGCTGATATTTATTGGTTTGCACACGTACATGTTGTTGATGAGCCCTATACGATGGAATATCGTGTTTGCGAATTTATTCATGATGATGTCATTCGTGTTGATTTTAGATTAGGATTTAGAGTAGCTCCGAAATTTAATAAAATGTTTGCTCAAGTAGTAAAAGACATGCAAGAAAGAGGTGAAATAGATTTAATAAGTAGATATACTTCTTTAAATAAACATAAAATTATTAGCGATTTTAGATTTGTACTAATTGAAAAATTTATGTCTTATGACAATGCTTTGCCGTTTTATGAAAAACTTATTTTAGATGGTTATAATGTTTTGAAGAAATTGGGCTTGTCCGAAGAAAGAGCCTTTGGTTTAGACCCAGGTTCGGTTACAATAGAAAAGTTTCCATTAAAAATTTCGGAGACAAAAGAAGTGCAGTTAACTAGAATAGATTAATAAAAAAAACCAGAAATTTACTTTCTGGTTTTTTTATTTTTTTAAATCACTTTCTTAATCACTCGTAGTTTGTGAGTATGTCTTCCGCTATCTACATTATAAATACCTAAATGGTCAATTCTGTCAATTCTGACTTTTCCTGAAGCGTGAATGATGTAATTATTTTCCATCATAATTCCAACATGAATAATATTTCCTTCATCGTTATCAAAAAATGCTAAATCTCCTGGTTCACTTTCTTCAATAAAGCTTAGTGCATCCCCTTGAATAGCTTGTTGAGAAGCGTCTCTTGATAATTTATATCCATTTAATTTATAAACCATTTGAGTGAAACCGGAGCAATCAATTCCAAAAGGCGATTTTCCACCCCATAAATAAGGTGCATTTAAATATAAGTAAGCTGTTTTTAAAATATTTTCTTTCGGTTTTATACCACATTCTTTTCGTCCTTCAAATTGATAATTAGAAGTATTAATTTCATTAATATCTAAAAAATTTAATGTACTACCCAATGGAATAGGCATTAATTGGTTGATTTCGTATGAAATGAAATCAATTAATTCACCATTTAAAATAAACTCTGATTTTTCTAATAAAAGAAATTGATTTTCTGTAATTTTTTGAAATTGTTTTGTGTCAATCCATCCTTCATAAGCATCGAATGAAGTTTGTATTTTCGTCCACTTAAGTGTAGATTCCATAATCTTGAATGTATCGCCAAATAGCAATTGTGAAACCATTTCGCTTTTATCGCTGGCTTCACTACGTATGGGTACAATTCCTAAATTACAAATTCCAAACATGTAGTCATAATTGATAATTAACTATTATTACTAATGCAATAGTTAATTTTTTAATTATTATTTTATTTATACTCTTTCAATCACAATTGCAGAAGCGCCACCACCACCATTACAAATAGCAGCTGCACCAATTTTTGCATTGTTTTGAGCAAGTACATTAATTAAAGTTACAATAATTCTAGCTCCAGAACAACCCAGTGGATGTCCTAATGAAACTGCGCCACCATTAACATTTACTTTATCATTATCTAATCCTAAAATTTTAGCGTTAGCCAAACCTACTACTGAAAAAGCTTCATTAAACTCAAAATAGTCGACATCTGAAATTGATATTCCAGCTTTGTCTAACGCTTTTGGTAACGCTTTAGCCGGAGCAGTTGTAAACCATTTAGGTTCTTGCGCAGCATCCGCGTATGATTTAATATATGCTAAAGGTTTTAAGCCCAATTCATTTGCTTTTTCTTCACTCATTAATACTAATGCAGCAGCACCATCATTAATTGTGGAAGCATTGGCAGCAGTAACCGTTCCATCTTTAGTGAAAACGGCAGCTAGAGTAGGTATACGATCTAATTTTACATTTGTGTATTCTTCGTCTTTAGAAACGATAATTGGATCTCCTTTTCTTTGTGGCACTTCTACTGGAACAATTTCGGCATCAAATTTACCAGCATCCCAAGCATTAGCGGAACGTGAATAAGATTGTATAGCAAAATTATCTTGTTCTTCTCGAGAAATATTATGTTCTGTAGCGCATAAATCTGCAGATACGCCCATAGCATTTCCATCGTAAGCATCAATAAGTCCATCTTTTTGCATGCCATCCACAAAAGTTGTTGGTCCAAATTTTACACCATTTCTTAAATGCGCATAATGAGGAATTAAACTCATGTTTTCCATTCCACCAGCTACAATAATTTGTGCATCTCCAGCTATTATAGCTTGAGCGCCTTGCATTACTGCTTTCATTCCAGAAGCACAAACTTTATTTATAGTGGTACATATTACATCATTAGTTAATCCAGCATATAATGCAGCTTGACGCGCTGGTGCTTGTCCATTTCCAGCTTGAACTACATTACCCATTATTACTTCATCAACTAAAGAAGGGTTTAAATGTATTTTATTTAAAGCACCTTTAATTGCTGCTGCTCCTAATTTAGTTGCAGGTACACTTGACAATGCGCCCATGAAACTTCCAATTGGAGTTCTTACAGCGGATACGATAACTACTTTTTTGCTCATTTTTAATCAATTTAGAATTGCGAAAGTAACAAATTTTTGCTAAATTTTTAACTATTTACTGCTTTTTTATGCAGATATAGTTGACTAAATTTGAAATTTTAAAATTTAGATATTGCTATTTTTTTATGTATAATGTTGATATTTAGCAGGTTTGTTTTTAATTTAAAAATTATACGCCTTTTAATTGGAAATAAAAGAATGATATCCTATATTTGCAACCGCAAAAAAGCATAATTCTTTTGCAGAATTAATAGGAGAGGTGCCGGAGTGGTAACGGAGCAGATTGCTAATCTGTCGACGGGTGACTGTCGCCAGGGTTCGAGTCCCTGTCTCTCCGCTTTTTCGGGGTGTAGCGTAGCCCGGTTATCGCGCCTGCTTTGGGAGCAGGAGGCCGCAGGTTCGAATCCTGCCACCCCGACAACATTTAGTTGTCAAACGAATAAAATTTAGGTTGCGTAGCTCAGCTGGATAGAGCAACTCACTTCTAATGAGTAGGTCCCAGGTTCGAATCCTGGCGCGATCACAAAAAAACCTCGATAGTAAATATCGAGGTTTTTTTTATTCAACTTCCGGAAAATCTCTATAGGCATAATAGTGTACTACTTCTTCTAAAGCCATTTGTAACGCTTTGTTTATATGCACATAGACATTTCCAAGACGGAAATCTATTTGAGATAAATTCATATAATAATCTGTAAAAATTGGAACAGGCAATCCATTATTTATAGCTTCGTTTGCAGCATTATAATTTTCAGTTTGATGCTCTTTTATAATGGAACAAGTTGCCAAACGTAATTGTGCAAATTTATCTCTGGTGGCACCATATCCAAATAACCTGCAAACTAAACCTCGGTATTTATAGGTTGTACAACTTCCAAAATGTAAATTTATTTCTGAAGTTGGACTATAATTAAAACAAATAGTATTTGTGTGTTTTGCTAATTTTTCAAGTGTGTTTTCTGCTTCGCCAATTTTAAACAAATGAAACGCCCAAGGTAAAAACTCAAGTGGAGACGCTTCCATCGTAGGATTGGTGCAACATTTTCCACAACCCGCGTTGCAGAATAAATGAGTTTTAGATATAAAAGTTGCTAATTCGGTTTCTAGTTTATCGAATAACAATTCAATCTCTTGCACTTTTATTTCAATTGACATTTTTTTTCGGCCAATTTACGGTTTAAAATAGAATTGTCAAATCAATATACAGCAATAATGAAATGAATGTTAAGCAATATTTTTAAATCCATTCGGTAAAGGTCGATAGGCATAATACTGCAATACTTCCTCAATGGCATATTTTAAAGCTTGATTGATTGGTAAAATAATATTCCCTAAATGAAAATCTATTTGGGATAAATTCATGTAATAGTCTGTAAATATTGGAACTGGAAGTCCCTTATTTATTGACTCTGTTGAATTGTTGAAGTTTATTACTTGCTCGCTTTTTATTATTTTGCAAGTCGCCAATCGCAATTGTCCATATTTGTCTTTTGTAGCACCATAACCGAATAATCTGCAAATTAATCCACGATAAGGATAATTACTACAACTTCCGTTTACTTTATCTAATAAGGTTAATGGATTGTATATATGGCAAATTGAAGAAGTTTTTAGTTCTAATTCGGAAAGAATTTTTTCTGCAGCACCATTTAAAAAAATATGAAATGCCCAAGGTAAAAATTCTAATGGAGAAGCTTCAATGTCTAATTTAGTACAACATTTACCACAACCCAAATTACAATGCAACTTGGTTTCTTTTTGAAAGGTATTTATTTCAAAATCTAACTGACTAAACAAATGTTCAACAGCTGCAACCTTTATTTCAATGGACATATTTTTTTACGAATGTACGCTTTAATATGACTAAACTTGGTTTATGTAGTATTTATTTCAAAAAACAAAAAATCTCTAACTATAAAATAAGTAGAGATTTTGTATATAATTTTAAAAACTAGATTAGTTAACTATGATTTTTTTAGTTAAACTTCCGTTTTCCGCAGAAATTTGTAAGAAATAAAATCCTTGTGGTAAATTATTTAATTTATAGGTATTTTGATTAAAAATAGGGTTAAAAATTTCTTTAATAATTTGACCATTAATATTTACTAAAGTTAATTTAGTGATTATTACTTCTGTAGTTATTTCAATTTCATTAGAATTCGTTGGGTTTGGATATAGTTGAACTGCTGCATCTGTCAAGAAACTTTGAGAAGATAAAAACACCGTAGGCCATCTGTTTTCTGCCACAGGTCCGCCCCAAATAACGGTAGCTAAGTAAGGATTATCAATAAATGGATTTCTATTTCCTTGCGCATAAGCATTAGCCGTATTTCCGTGGTAGGTATTCCGATTATCTTCATAAAGGGATACAGGATCTTCTGCATTCCATTGCAAAAATAATTGAATCATATTTGTATCTGTAGAAACAGTTGCACCCGTACCAACATTAATTGGTAAACATTGAGTTGGATATCTTAAATACATATACATCATCATTCTAGCTACATCACCTTTCCATTCATCTCCTGGATACCAGCCACCTGAAACAGTTGAAGAATTACCAGAACCTGTGGCGAATTTTGAATTTCCTCTATTTCCATTTCTATCCACATCACAAGATCTCAAATGGTGTGCATCCTCACCAGCATCACTATCAGCCGAAAATATTGCACCGTCAACTAATTGAGGGGTTCCTAATGATTTTGCATAAACATGTTCACGATTCCATTCACAAGAATTTCCACCACCATTACTTAAACTATTTCGCTCTCTATGATCATTATCATCAGAAGATGAAGTTGGACATGTTGTAACGCTGTATCCATATAATAACAAAACATTATTTGAATTTTCAGGGTTGACATCAGTAGCCTGAGTTGCCCCCCAATCTTGTGCATAAGTTAGAAAAATAGTATGTGTAGATGTAATTTTACTAGCTAAAGCATTTTTCAAACTCATACCTGTTAACGTCCAATTCATATCATTATAGTATGGATTTGCTGGATAACCAGCTTGACTAAAACAATTATAAGAAATTAATATTATTAACAGATATTTTTTCATTATTTAGGATTATTTATTTCGGGTTAATAAAGCCATATAAAATCCATCATAGCCAGATTGGTGTGCTAATACTTTTTTGTCTTGAACGAAAGTGAAGTTTTTACCAATAGCAGTTGTTAAGAATTTTTCTACTTGTTCTTGGTTTTCAGAAGGTAAGACACTACATGTAGCATATACTAATTTTCCACCTGGTTTTACGATAGGAGCATAGCTTTCCAAAACTTCTGCTTGCACTTTACGAATGTTATCTATAAATTCTGGTTTTAATTTCCATTTAGCATCTGGATTTCTTTTTAATACTCCAAGTCCACTACATGGAGCATCAATAAGAACTCTATCTGCTTGACCGTGAAGTTTTTTTATCACCTTAGTAGTATCTATTACGCGGTATTCGATGTTATGAATCCCATTTCGTTTGGCACGTATTTTCAATTGTTTTAATTTGCTTTCATACAAATCCATAGCAATAATTTGCCCTTTGTTTTGCATTAAACAAGCCATATGTAATGTTTTTCCACCGGCACCTGCGCAAGTATCAACTACTCGCATTCCTGGTTGAATATCTAACATATGAGCTACCATTTGAGAAGAGGCATCTTGTACTTCGAACAAACCATTTTTAAAGATATCTGTCATAAAAACATTAGCTCTTTCCTCTAACTCTAATGCCTCAGGATAATCAGCAAGTACTTTTGTATGAATGTCTAATTGAAGTAATTCTTGTTTTAAAACTTCTTTAGTTGTTTTTATGGTATTTGTTCGTAAAATAACTTTTGCGGGTTCATTTTGTGCTGTAATTTCTTTAGACCAAATTGTTTCACCTAACTCTTTTACACCCATTTCATCCATCCAATCAGGAATAGATTCTTTAAACTTTCTATCTTTTGATAATTCATCAAATTTTCCTTTAATTCTTCTTACAGGTGTACCTTCAAAATATTTCCAATCTGGTAATGTATAACCTTTCAAAGTAGCCCAAACTGCAAACATTCTCCAAATACTATCTCTATCGAATGGTTCTTTTTTTATTTCAGCTATTTCAGCATAAAGTCGTTTCCATCTAACAATATCATAAATAGTTTCTGCCACAAATTTTCTATCGCTGCTTCCCCATCTTTTATCTAATTTTAAAGCCCTAGCTACAACTTTATCGGCATATTCTCCTTCGTTAAAAATTCCCATTAAGGCATCTATTACTGCAAAACTAATGTTTCTGTGAAATCTCATCTATTATATATAAAAATGCCTACAAATATAGTAATTAAAATCAAAAAAACCTTTGATTTATGGGTTAAATAGCACGTTTTAAAGTAATGAATTTCTAAAAATATGTATTTAAAAAGCGGTTCGTTTTTTGAATAATTGTATTTTAGCCTAAAATAAGTAGCTAATGAGAAGTATATCGATGTTGTTTTTTTGTGTTTTTTTATCTTGTAAATCAACATATAAAGTTTCAGAAAGAAAGGATATTTTATTAGATTCTCTCTCTATTCGAGCTATTTACCCAACAATAAACGGCGTTTGGTTTGGAGGCACAAATAGTAAAGCAGGGTTTATAAGTTTTGAAAACGAAACGGAAACTAAAATCGTAAAATTACAGAAAGAAAATACTGATTTTAGAAGTATAGCGTATTCAATTGGCGAAATATATGTTTTAAATGCTGGAACTCCTGCGAATATGTATGAACTAAATACCTTTGGTTATAGTTGCACATCAAAATTAATTTATACTGAAATGGGAGAAAAAGTATTTTATGACAGTATGTTTATTAATATAAAAACAGGCTTCGGAGTAGTTGTCGGAGATCCTACAGAAGATTGTTTATCTGTACTTTTAACGGAGAATTCAGGAAAAAACTGGAAAAAAATATCCTGTGATATATTACCAAAAACAACTGAAGGCGAAGCGGCTTTTGCTGCAAGTAATACGAATGTGAAAATTATTGATGGCGTTATTTATATTATTTCTGGAGGAATAAAATCTAGATTGTTTAAAAGTGATGATAAAGGAATTACATGGCATGTTTTTGAAACACCAATTATACAAGGTGAAGCAATGACAGGTGCATTTTCTATGGATTTTTACAATAAAAGAAAAGGAATTATTGTTGGGGGAAATTACGAAAATCAAAAAGACAATTCTATAAATAAAGCCATTACAAAAAATGGAGGAAAAACGTGGAAAATTGTATCAAAAGACCTTACTTTTGGATATGCATCCTGCGTACAATTTATGCCAAAAAGTCGTGGTAAAGTATTGTATACATGTGGTACATCAGGTGTTTATTATTCTACTAATTTTGGGCAAAAGTGGACAAAAATATTAGACGACACAGATTTTTATACGTTACGATTTAGCGGAAAAAACAACATTTATTTAGCTGGAAAAAATAAAGTAACCAAAATAAAAATAAGCCATTGAAAATGGCTTATTAATTATTGATTTATCTTTTAGGTGGAGGCGGTGGTCGATTGCCTTTGCGACTTTTTAATTTCTCTAAAATTTTTCTATGAAATTCGTGTTCTAGTCGCTCTAAAGTAACTACTTTTTCAGCAGTGATTATTGGAATTAATTCTACACGCATTTTCTTTTTTAAATTCAATACCTCAGATTCTATTGCTTCTGCTTCCTCAATTTTCTTTAAAGCATCTTCATCAGTACTATTTTTTTTACCAACTCGAAGTTTCATTTGCGCTTCTTTTAAAGCCATTATTTTGTCATCATACTTATTGTAAACGGGCCAAAATTTTTCAGCTTCTACTGAAGTAAGTGCTAATTTTTGTGAAATGAAAGCAATTTTTAACGATTTTATTTTATCCTTTCTTTCTTGAATAATTTCTTTTCTTGCTGCAATTAATTCTTCTCTTTTTTCGATTAAATGCGCTCTTCGTTTTTCTATTTCTACTTTTTTTACCTCTAAGTTTTCTTGTGCATGATTGCTCAAGCTGAAAATAAACGCTACTAATATTACATATTTTTTCATTTTATTTATTATTTAATTAATATTATTTAAATTATTGTAAATCAATTCGTTTTCTAACTCAATTATTTCTTTTTCTTCTAACATCGAACCTACTTCATAAACACTTAATTCTTCAGAATGCAATTGTAAATAACTCATCTCAACGAACTCATTATCTTTTGTTTCCGCAGAAAGGTATAACAAAGGAGAAACAATAGTAAGTAATAAAACTGCTGCAATTCCGCTTACTTTGTATAAAGTATATTTTATACTAACGACTTTAGCTTTTGAATAATTAATTTTTGTTATCAATTTATCTTCATTTTTAACAAAAAAGTCTTCCGGAACAATAAAACCTGATGTTTTAGGAATTAAATCTGTAGCGGCTTCTCCGGTTATTTTCTCAACTATTTTATCTGATAAATCATCAAAATAATCTAAAGGAGTAGTAAAACCACTTGTAATTATAGTATTTTTTAATTCTGTTTTCATTTTGTATAAGACCTAATTTATAATAAATGGTTTAATTGTTTTTTAAATATTCTTCAATTTTTTTTACTGCATGGTGATAGTTTGCTTTTAAACCTCCAACAGAGGTGTCTAAAATTTCACTCATGTATTCGTATTTCATTTCTTCAAAATATTTCAATTTAAAAACCAATTGTTGTTTTTCAGGCAAAGTAGCAATAGCTTTTTGAAGTTTCAATTGAATTTCATTTCCTTCAAAATATACATCTGATTCTAAATTTAATATTGCCTTTTGCTGTAATTCCACATTAGAAATTCCTTGTTTTTTGGCTCGCTGCTCAATAAAAGTTAGCGATTCATTTGTTGCTATTCGAAACATCCAAGAATATAATTTACTATCCCCTTTAAATTTTCCGATATTTGAAAACACCTTTATAAATGTATTTTGAAGTACGTCATCCGCATCATCATGATTTAAAACGATATTTCGAATATGATAGTATAAAGGTTTTTGAAAGCGTTGCACCAATTGTTTAAACGCTGTATTTTGCGTTTTCGGATTTATTAGAGTTTCAATAAATAATTTTTCTTCTAGCAAAATTAACAATTCGTTTATTATTTGACTAAAGTTACATAAAAAGGTTTAATTACCATTTAATTTTTTAATTTCGCAAGAAAAAAAGGATGTTACAAACTGTAATTTTTGATATGGATGGTGTTATTGTGGATACAGAACCCGTTCACAATTATGCGTATTATCAACATTTTAAGCAATTAGAAATAGAAGTTTCTGCAGAAATGTTTGCTACTTTTACGGGTAATTCTACTAAAAATGTGTTTGAAAAAATTAAAAATCATTTCGGAATAGAGGATGATATTGACAGTTTAGTTCAAAAAAAAAGAAGCTTGTTTAATGATGCTTTCGATACTAAAGAAGATTTGTTTTTATTAGAAGGGGTGGAGGAATTAATACAACAATTACATCAAAATGGAATTCAATTAATTTTAGCATCTTCTTCGTCTAAAGTAACTATAAATCGCGTTTTTAACCGTTTTAAATTGCATACTTATTTTTCGCACATTGTTTCTGGTGAGGATTTTCCGCAATCGAAACCCAATCCGGATATTTTTTTAGAAGCGGTTAGATTATCAAAATCTAAAAAGGAAAATTGTATTGTTATTGAAGACAGCACCAATGGAATAAAGGCCGCCCACGCAGCTGGTATTTTTTGTGTAGGATATAGAAGTATAAATTCTAAAAAACAAGATTACAGCTTGGCTAATTTAATAATAGACAGGTTTGAAGAATTAGATTTTAAAACCATTTTAAAATAAATTATCCAACGGCTTCTTTATACACGCGCAAACATTTTTCTCTTGCTTCTTTGTGATCAACAATTGGTTTTGGATATTCTAGCGTTTCCAATTCAGGAACCCATTTTTTTATGTATTTTAATTCTTTATCAAATTTTTTAATCTGCTCTGATGGATTAAATATTCTAAAATATGGTGAAGCATCAACACCAGAACCTGCTGCCCATTGCCAATTTCCAACATTGCTAGATTGCTCATAATCTAATAATTTAGAGGCAAAATAAGTTTCGCCCCAACGCCAATCAATTAATAAATGTTTGCATAAAAAACTAGCTACCACCATTCTTACGCGATTGTGCATATGACCAGTAGTATTTAATTCTCTCATTCCAGCATCAACCATTGGATAACCGGTTTTCCCATCACACCAATTTTTAAATAGTTTTTCATTATTTACCCATTTTATTTCATCGTATTTAGGTTTGAAACTTTTGGTTTGTGTATGAGGGTAATGCCATAAAATTTGCATGAAAAACTCACGCCAAATTAACTCTTTTAAAAAAGTATCCTTCTCAAATTTTAAAGCATGTTGTACTAATTTTCTGATACTAATAGTTCCAAATCGTAAATGAATTCCCAATAATGAAGTTCCGTTTTTTATTGCAGGAAAATTTCTTGTAGCTTCGTACTCAGAAATTAATTTTTCAGTAATAGTGTATTCAGGAAGTGAAATTTTAGTTATTTCAAATCCAACATCTTGTAACGATAAAAAAGGGTAGGAATGCGAGGCTAAATTGGCAAGTAAATTTTCGGAAGGATAATTTACAAGTTTAGTTTCTTTTACTTTTGCTTTCCATTTGTTAGAATAGGGAGTGTAAACTACATAAGGCAAACCGTCATCTTTAGTAATTTCTGACTTTTCAAAAATTACTTGATCTTTACACGTTTTAAATTCAATTTTATTTTTTTTGAATAATTCATTTAAGGAAACGTCTCTTTTTCGAGCATATGGCTCATAATCATGATTCGTATAAACTATTTTAACTTTATTATCCTTGATAAGTTTTTTAAATATTTCAATTGGTTGACCATGAAAAACAGCTAAAGACTTGTTGGTTTTTGCAAGTTCAATATTCATTTTTTCAAGCTGATTATGAATAAACGTTACACGTGCATCATTTTTTTCTAAATGTTGCAAAATGGTTTCGTCAAAAATAAAAATTGGCAACACATTTTCATTATCATGTAAAGCATGAAATAATGCGGTATTATCTTCTAAACGTAAATCCCTTCTAAACCAAAAAATTGTCATATTATTTAAATTCTCCAAAAAGTTCAATTAATTTTTTTCTTCTATATTCAAAAATCTCAACTAATTTTGGTTTTACAATAAAAGGATGTACCAATTGTCCTAAAATTCCCATTGGGACTTTATAATCAATAATATCTTCCATTTCCACGCCACCTGGTATTTCTTTGATAAAATGTTTATGATGCCATAAAGCATAAGGCCCAAATAGTTGTACATCAACAAAATATTCTCCTTCTACCATATGGGTAATCTCGCTTACCCATTTGGTTTTTATTCCTAAAACAGGTGTAACAATATATTGAATAATTTGACCAGCAAACATAGGTCTATCTGCACCGCTCAATATTTCAAAACTCATGTATTCCGGTGTTATTACTTTTAAATTTTTTGGGCTTGATAAAAAATCCCAAGCTTCTTTTTTTGAAATGGGTAAATTTTGTTTGGATGCTAATCTGAATATTTTCATTTTTTAAAATTTAATAGTGCAAATATACGTTTGTTTAAGCACACAAATAAAGTAGTTTACAAAATTATTATACTTTTTTATTTTAATGTTTCTTTAACTTTAAAACACAAAATAAAATACTATTTTAGCAAAAAAATAATAACGTTATGAAAAAATACACATTCCTTTATATGCTCTTAATTTCAGGAGTATTAAATGCACAAATTGCTACCCCACAAGCAAGTCCAATATCAAAAGTGGATCAAACTGTTGGTTTGACGCAAATTAGTTTGGAATATCATAGACCAAGTGCTAAAGGCAGAGCGGTTTATGGCGAATTAGTTCCTTATGGAAAAAATTGGCGTACTGGTGCAAACGAAAATACGACTATTACTTTTTCGCAAGATGTGATAATAAATGGAAAATCGTTAGCAAAAGGTAAATATGCATTATATACTACTCCAAAAGCAGATTCGTGGGATATTATTTTTTATAAAGATACTGACAATTGGGGATTACCAGAAAACTGGATTGAGGAAAACGTTGCTTTAAAAACATCTGCAAAGCCTGAAAGTTTAAACCGATTAGTAGAAACATTTACTATTTCTTTTAACAATGTTACAATAGATGCAGCAAATTTAGAATTATCGTGGGAAAAAACACTCGTATCTGTTAAAATTGAAGTGCCTACACAAGAAACCGTTTTAAAATCTATTGAAAATGTTATGAATGGTCCTTCTGCAAAAGACTATTACGCTAGTGCACAATATTTTTATCAATCAAATACAGATTTGAATAAAGCATTACTTTGGATAAATCAAGCTATATCTTTATCTGGAGAGAAAGTGCCGTTTTGGTATTACAGATTAAAATCATTAATTCAATTTAAATTAGGAGATAAAAAAGGAGCAATTGAAACCGCAAAATTATCTTTAGCAGGCGCTACTACAGAAAAAAACGAAGATTACATTAAACAAAATAAAGATAGTATTGAATTATGGTCTAAATAATTTGGACTAAACTATATAAAAAAATACCATTCAAATTGAATGGTATTTTTTTATATAGTTTTTAAACTCTCAATAAGCAAATCAATTTCTTCTTTTGTGTTATAATGACTAAATGAAATTCGCAATGAAGGTTTTTTAATGTTTTCTGAAGATAAAAATTCAGCCAAAACATGTGAGGGTTTTACGCTACCGCTTTGGCATGCACTTCCTCTGGATACTGCAATACCTTTCATATCTAAATTAAATAAAATTAACGCTGTTTTTTCATCTGAAAAAGGCAATAATACGTTTAAAATATTATAAAAAGTATTTTCGCCATTAACAATAATTCCATCAAAATTTGCTTGTAATTTTTCAATACAATATGATTTTAATTCAGTTATATAATTCGTTTCATCAACTAATTGTTCATTTGCAATCTCAAATGCTTTTGCTAAACCTGCAATTTGATGAACGGCTTCTGTACCAGCTCGTAATCCCTTTTCTTGTTCGCCACCATATAACATAGGTTGTATTGGCGTGTTTTTTCTAATAAAAGCAAAACCAATTCCTTTTGGCCCGTGGAATTTATGAGCGCTCGCTACTAAAAAATCTAATGGAATTTTCTGTAAATCAATAGTAACTTTACCGATTGATTGAACCGTATCACAGTGAAAAATAACGT
>Ga0164294_10000373_pt1 | contig 42081 bp, 40 predicted proteins | sample GEODES005metaG_FD_111479 | JGI IMG/M metagenome (GOLD analysis project Ga0164294, IMG submission 111479) | Oligotrophic lake water microbial communities from Sparkling Lake, Wisconsin, USA - GEODES005 metaG | ecosystem: Environmental > Aquatic > Freshwater > Lake | place: USA: Sparkling Lake... | reverse complement strand
AGGCGCTTGCAGATGTCTTTCTTTTCGGTCGTGGTGGTGAAGCGATTGATGAGGGCGAGGCGGGTGCCGAAGGAGCCGAGCCGCTCTTGGAAGTTGCGGAAATGCTGTTCGGAGAGGATGGTGGTCGGACAAAGGACGGCGACTTGGCGGTTGCCTTGCACGGCCTTAAAGGCAGCGCGGATGGCGACTTCGGTTTTGCCGAAGCCGACGTCTCCACAGACCAGGCGGTCCATGGGATAGCCCTTTTCCATGTCCTCTTTGGCTTCTTTGATCGCCTTGAGCTGGCTTGGGGTTTCGACCCACGGGAAGGTCGATTCCATTTCGTACTGGAACGGGGTGTCGGGTCCGTACGATCTTCGCTGGACGCGGGTGCGTTGGGCGTAGAGCTTAACGAGGTCCCGGGCGAAGGCCTTGGCCTCCTCCTTAGCTTTTCCCAGGGTCCGCTGCCATTCACCTCCGCTCAGTCGGTTGAGCTTCGGCTCGGTATCCGACGGATTGAGATATTTTTGGATGCGGTCGAGCTGGTCGGTGGGGACAAAGAGCTTGTCGGGGGCTTGGTATTCGACAAACAGGAACTCCTTTTCGACGCCTTCCACGGTCCGCTTGACGAGGCCCCGGAAAACACCGATCCCGAAGTTGATGTGGACCACGTAATCGCCCGGCTTCAGGTCGAGCACGGTGGCGATGGGGGAGCCTTCCATGAACCGCTTCTGCGGCAGTTTCAGGCGGGCGACGCCGAAGAGTTCGGCATCGGAAACGAGGGCGAATTTGTCGTTCGGAAGAACGAAGCCTCCGCCGAGGTTTCCGTGGGAGAGGTAGGTGCCGGGGACGCCTTTTTCGGCGACCTCGAAGGGGTGAATATCGGCTTGGCCAAGCACGGCTTTCGCGCGCATCGGCTGATCGGTGGTGAAGAGGACGGTAAAGCCTTGGGTGCCGTAGTTTCGGAGGGTGGCGGCGAGGGCATCGGGTCGGCCGCGATAGCTGTCCAACGAGACGGCGCCGATGTCGATGGTTGCGGTCGCGCTGACCCACTCGGGCAGGTCATTCATGCTGGTGAGGCTGAGGGTGTTTGCATGACCGGCCAGTTTTTCGGGCGGCAGGCCAAAGTCGCTCATCGGGCTGTGCAGGATCTCGCCGCGCTTAGCGCGGGCTTTGAGGCCCTGGTCCAGCTCGTCCTCGGCGCGGGTTGCGATGGCGTCGATTTCTACCGGTTCATCGAGGATGAGGCAGTCTTCGTCGCTGAGCAGATCTACGGCGCAGCCGGAATCGGGGTGGAGGATGGGGCGGTAGAGGTCTATGCGGTCAAAGTAGCTGCGCTGGGCGAGGGCGGCGATATCGGCGGCGATGCGGGTCTTTAGGAGTTCGGCTGCTTCGTCATCAAGCAGGGTGGCTTCGCGCTCGGCGGAGGTGCTGAGCCACTCGGTCATGTCTTCGACGTGGCCGAAGTAGAGGGTTTCGCGCGAGGGAGCGAGCGAGATAGCGGGGATGTTTCCGACCGAGCGTTGGCTGTTCGAATCGAACTGTCGGATGGATTCGACCTCGTCGCCGAAGAGCTCGATTCGGACGGGGTAATCGCGTCCGGTTGGGAAGACGTCGATGATTCCGCCGCGATGAGAGAACTGGCCTGGGATCCGGACGGGGTCACTCGCCTCGTAACCGAGCGAGGAAAGCTGAGAAAGGAACTGGTCGCGGTCGAGGGTCTGGCCGGTTTTGACTTCGACAAATGCCGCCATCAGGACATCGCGCGGCAAGGTGCGTTCGAGGGCCGCTTGCGGGGAAGTGATGACGATGTTCGGATGATCTTCGACGAGGGCGCGGAGGCTGCCGAGACGATCGGAAAGGGAGATGTGCTCGGGGGCGGAGTCTTCGAAGAGAGCGCTGGTTCCGCTCGGGAGCTGGTGGATGACGCCGGGGCTGATGCCGCACATTTGGAGCTTGGCTTGCCATGCGAGGGCGCGATCGTAGCTACCCGTGACGATCAGCGTTTTCTGCGGTTGCTCCAGATACCTGGCCGCAATATAGAAGGGTCGAGCCTCGGGAGCGATGCTTTGCCAAACCGCAGACGCAGTGCTGGCACGAAAAAGCTCGCTTACCGCGGGCAGTTCGGCAAATCTCTTCGCCCATTCAGCCGTACGCACTTGTAAGAGGATACCGGGCTATACTCCTATCAGGTTCAAAACCCTATGCCAAAGCGCGTCGAAACCATCGTTCTTCACGATACAAGCACTCCTGTTTTGGGCGATACCCAGAAGGGCGGCAACATTGTTCTCACTTCGGCAGAGACGCTGATTAACCAAGCGCGAGCCAATTCTCTGTGGCCGTTGACCTTCGGCTTGGCTTGCTGCGCCATCGAAATGATGGCGAGCGCGGGTTCGCGCTTCGATTTGTCTCGATTCGGCAGCGAAGCATTCCGCGCCACGCCACGACAGGCGGACGTGATGATCATCGCGGGTCGCGTCTCGAAGAAGATGGCCCCGGTTTTGCGACAGATTTACGACCAAATGCCCGAGCCTAAGTGGGTGATTTCGATGGGCGCTTGCGCTTCTTCGGGCGGCGTTTACAACAACTATGCGATCGTTCAGGGTGCAGACCAGGTGGTTCCGGTTGACGTTTACGTTCCAGGCTGCCCGCCATCGCCAGATGCGCTGATTTACGGCATTTTGAAGCTTCAAGAGAAGATCAAGCGCGGACGGTCGAAGTCGTTTAAGGATCTCAAGCTGATTGAGGTTAACGCTCGAACGCTGGAAACGGTGGAAGCTTAATGGACCTGATCAAGTCGGTTGTTAAGCCGATGCTTGCAGGGCTCGGAATTACACGAGAGCGGCTGAAGCGGGACAAGATCACGTTTATGTATCCCGAAGAAGTTCGGGAACAGCACCCACGCACGCGCTGGCGACACGTTTTGACGCGATACGAGAGCGGCTTGGAGCGATGCATTGGCTGTTCGCTTTGCGCTGGTGCTTGTCCGGCTCGATGCATCTACGTTCAGGCAGATGAGAATACGGACGACGCGCGATTCTCTCCGGGTGAGCGATACGCGGTTCGGTACGAGATCAACATGCTCCGGTGCATCTTCTGCGGCTACTGCCAAGAGGCTTGTCCGACCGGCGCGATCGTGCTGCGTAAGGACTTTGAGCTGGCAAATTATCACCGAGAGCAGTTCGTTTATACGAAAGAAATGCTCTTGGAACCGATGCCGATCCAGAAGTAAAAACTTCGGCCCCGTGGATAACTCCTCGGGGCCGTTTTTCTTTAGCTCAGGTTCGGGTCGGTCTGGGTGTTCTTCCAGAGGGTTTCCAGATCGTAGAACTGGCGTTGCTCTTCTCGCATGATATGGAGCACGATGTCGCCGTAATCGTGGAGGATCCAACCGGATCGCTCGCCTTCGATGCGGAGAGGTTTTACGCCCTTGAGCGCCATCTTTTCTTCCACTCGCTCGGCGATGCTTTGTACGTGCCGGTCGCTGGTTCCGGTGCAGACGACAAAGTAGTCGGCAATCGAGGTTTTCAGGCGCACGTCGAGCTGTTCGATGTTTTCCGCTTTCAGGTCATCAGCCGCGTCGGCAATTAGGTTCAGTTTTTCTTCAATGGTCATGCAGTTCAGGAGTCGGTGTATAGCCGCTTTTCTTGGATATACCGCAGAACTTCCGGCGTGACCAAATCGGTCACGGGTTTTCGGCGGGCAATCCGGTCTCGGATCTCGGTTGAGGAGACATCCATAGGGTCCATTTGGACAAAGTCGCATCGGTCTCGGAAAACTTCCGGGACCATCGTGAGGGCGTTTTCCTCGGTGATGGGTGGGCGCAGGACGATGGCGAGTCGGCACATTTTGGCTAGCCGGGGAACGCCCTTCCATTCGGCGATGGTGCCAAGGCCGTCGGCTCCCATGATGAACCAGAACTCGGCTTGCCGAATCATGCTGAGTTCGCCGAGGGTGTCCACGGTGTAGCTCATGCCGCCGCGGGTGATTTCCATATCGCTGAGGCTCAGGCCCTCGTATTTGGAAATCATGGTTTTCACCATGGCGAGGCGATGCTCCGTGCTTGCCGAACTCCGTCGTTGTTTGAGCGGGTTCTGGTTCGCCGGGAGGAGCAGGACTTCGTCAAGTTCAAGCGCCGACTGTACGGTGAGGGCGATTTTGAGGTGCCCAATGTGCGGCGGGTCGAAGGTTCCGCCAAGAATTCCGATCTTCATGATTCATCCGTGAAGGCGAAGGTGAGTTCGCCGATGGTCACCTCGTCGCCTTCCTCGGCTCCGAGTTCGCGCAATTTGTCGATAACACCGACGCGCTCAAGTCGACGGTGCAGATAGCGGACCGCTTCGTCGTTGGTCAGTTCGGTCATTTCGACCATTCGAGCGATGCGCTTGCCAACGATCTTGAAACCGCCGCCTTCTTCTGGAACCACGTCCCAGAACTGGTCGGTTGCGGCCTGGAGGTCTGGCGTCAGGATAACCGGGGTGTCCATCGGTTCCGCCGCCTTGAGGGCTTCTAGCATGGCGTCGAGCAGCCGTTCGGTGCCTTCGCCGGTGGCACCCGAAATCGCGATGAGCGGGATATCTAGGTCTTCGAACTGCTGGCGCATCTCGTTGAACTCACCCGCGGGCACGATGTCGAGCTTGTTCATTGCGATGATGCGGGGGCGTGACCAGATGTCTTCGCTATACCGGCGCAGTTCGGTCTCGATGAGGTCGAAGTTCTTTCGGGGGTTTGAGCCGTCGACCGGGAACGTGTCGACAACATGCACCAAGACTCGGCAGCGCTCAACGTGCCGCAAGAACTGGTGGCCCAGGCCGATTCCGTCGCTGGCACCTTCAATCAACCCTGGCATGTCGGCGATGACAAAGCTCTCGTCCCGGAACCGGACAACGCCGAGGTTCGGAATGATGGTCGTGAATGGGTAGTCGGCGATCTTTGGTCTGGCCGCAGAAAGTCGAGAGATCAGCGTGCTTTTGCCGGCGTTCGGAAGCCCGACGAGGGCCACGTCGGCAAGCATCTTAAGCTCGAGCTTCGCAAGGATTCGCTCGCCAGGAGCGCCTTTCTGAGCGAAGTTCGGGGCTTGGCGCACCGAAGAGGTGTAGTGCATGTTGCCCTTTCCGCCCTTTCCGCCTTTGCAGATGACGTAGCGCATGCCGTGCGTCGCCATGTCGATGAGTGGGTCACCGGTTTCGTGGTCGACGATTACGGTACCGACGGGCACTTTGACTTCAATGTCTTTGGCATCTCGCCCGCGCTTGTTTCCCATGCCGTGATCGGCAGATTGGGCGACAATTTTTTGGGCAAGTTGTAGGTCGTATAGAGTTCGCTTGCCGCGTTCGGAAACCAGAATAATACTTCCGCCCCGTCCGCCGTCGGCACCGTTTGGTCCGCCTCGGGGAACGTGCTTTTCGCGGTGGAAACTCACGGCTCCCGATCCGCCACGCCCGGAGATGAACTCTACGATGGCTTCATCGAGAAACATTTCTTCAGTGTATCGTGCTTGGACCCTCTTTAAATCGGGACAGGAGCGCTTTGAGTTCGGCGCGGGCCGGTTTTCCGGTGCGGGTCTTCGGGATTTCCGGCACGAGCACTTGGCGTTTGGGGACCCACGCTGGGTGTGGTGGGACCAACTTTTCGAGATTTAATTGGGCGTCGCCCTCGAGAACGAGAACCAATCGTTCTCCCCAAGAAGCATCTGGCTCGGAGGCTAGAGCGAAGGTTCGGTCTGGAAACTCAGCGCCGAGCCAGGTTTCGACTTGCTCGGGATGGATCTTGACGCCGCCGGAGTTGATGACGAGGTCTGCCCGTCCACGCCAGATGAATTCGTTCTGGCCGGTGAGTTCGACGACATCCTGAGTCGCGAGGGGTACCTCGTTCGCCCAAGGACAGTTCACGATCAGGCGGCTTTTGTCATCGACTTTGATTTCGACGGTTGGCAGGGCAGTGTATGCCGGGCCGTGATTCAGTTGGCGCAGGGCAAAGTGGGAAAGGGTCTCCGTCATTGCGAAGGAATGATAGATGGCTTTGGGGTGGCCGGACAGACGTGCTTCTAACTCCGGATCAATGGGTCCGCCACCGATGAGGATGGTTCCGAAGTCTTTCAACCGCTCCGGGGCATGTTCTTGAAGTTCGTGCAGTTGGCGGGGGACGAGGGCGGTGAAATCGAACTGTTCTTCCTTCGTTGGTCTGGCGGGGATGGAACTCGGAGCGCAAACGCTTAGGTTTAGTCCTAGACCAAGAGCGCGGACGATCATCATGCGACCGCCGATGGGTTCGGCGTCGAGGGCAAGTAACGCGCTGTGACCGGGCTGGAGTTGAAGAGCAGCAGCGGTGGCACGGGCGGAGAGCATTGCCTGGTCGATGGAGAACTCCATCTCCTTTGGGGTTCCGGTGCTTCCGCTACTGCGCACTTTCAGGACGGGACGATCTGTTCGGACGAGATACTCGACTTCCTGAACGGCTCGCGCTGGCCAGTATTGACCGACCTCGACGAGTCCGGCAAGCAGCTCGGCTCGATCCCGAAAGGACCGACCTTCGAGCGTTACTGGCCAGTAAATCCAGGTAGCAGGTTCAAGTTCCATGGCTTTTCCGGGTCGAAGGTGAGGCTTTGCCCCTTGAGAACGAGGGGGGACTCGATGTTTTCAACGTAAAGGCTTCCGGTCCCGAGACCGTGAATGCGGTCTCCGGTGCGAACGGCGAGCCATTGAGCGAGGGCATTTAGGCCGACTCCGCTTTCTAGCGAAGAGGTTGCCCACCAGTAGATCCCGCGCTCTTCGGCCAGCTTGATCCATGTTTCGGAGACGCCGAAGCCTCCGATCAGACTGGGCTTGAGGACGATGCCGGCAGGAAGAACGAGATCGAGTAGCTCAGCGGGGTTTGAGTAGCGGATCAGTTCTTCGTCGAGTGCGATATCGACAGGCGATGACTCACAAAGGGCGGCGAGTTCGTGAGGTTGACCAGGGGCGATGGGTTGTTCGATGCTCTTTACGCCGCACTCGGCCAACTGCTGGAGCTTGACGGTCGCTTCGGTAGGCGTCCAGGCGCCGTTCGCGTCGACGCGGAGCTCGGAATCTGGGGCGCTCTGCTTGATCCAGCGAAGGATTTCTTGCTCCTGCGCCCAGTCTGCCGCGCCGACTTTCATTTTTAGGCACTGGAAGCCGCGATCGAGCAGGCTTGAAACTTGGCGCTCAATCTCCTCGCGCGGTCCCATCCAGATGAGGCCGTTGATGGCGAGTTCGGACTTGCCTTCGGTGAATGGGCTAGGGAAGAGGATGTGGTCTCCCGAGTCCCGGTCGATCATTTCTTGGGCAAAGCGCACCGAGGCAACTTCAGTTTTCGAGTCTTCGCCTCCTACCCACGCGCCGCCAGAGGCTCGAACCTCGTCCGCAGTTTCTCGGCTCAGCCAGTGCAGAGGACCGGCTTCGCCGAGGGCGATTCCGGACGGTTTCTGCTCCGCGAGGATCCACGTCGGTCGGGAGCGGAGTACGCCTTTGCTGGTTCCAGCGGGCTTTTTGAACTGTAAATCCAGTTCAAAAAGCCTTCGGGCCCTCGCAGTCGAGTTTGAGGCGGTCATTTAGGGGAACTTTGTGAACTGATCAAAGTCCGGGTCTCGCTTTTCGAGGAATGCGTTTTTCCCTTCCTTCGCTTCGTCCGACAGGTAGTACAGCAAGGTCGCGTCTCCGGCGAGCTCCTGCAATCCGGCCTGGCCGTCGAGTTCGGCGTTGAAGGCGCGCTTGAGCATGCGGATCGCAAGCGGCGATTTCTTTTGGATTTTGCGGCACCACTCTAGAGTTTTTGCCTCAAGCTGTTCGAGAGGCACGACGCAATTCACAAGGCCCATGTCGAGGGCTTCTGCCGCGTCGTATTGGTCGCAGAGGAACCAAATTTCGCGCGCTTTCTTTTGGCCAACGATTCGAGCCAGGTAGCTGGCGCCGAAGCCGCCATCGAACGAACCGACCTTCGGACCGGTCTGGCCGAAGCGGGCGTTCTCGGCCGCAATGCTGAGGTCGCAGATGACGTGAAGAACGTGTCCACCGCCAATCGCCCAACCGGCGACCGATGCGATTACCGCTTTCGGCATGCTTCGGATCATGCGTTGCAGGTCGAGAACGTTTAGCCGTGGCACCTGGTCTTCGCCAACGTAGCCACCGTGCCCGCGGACGCTTTGGTCGCCTCCGCTACAGAAGGCCCGGCCGCCTTCGCCGGTGAGGATGATCACATCGATGTCTGCGCGCTCGCGGCAAATGAACATCGCATCGATCATCTCTTGAACCGTGTTCGGCGTGAAAGCGTTGTGCTTTTCTGGTCGATTGATCGCGATCTTCGCGACCCCTTCGAACAGTTCAAAGGTGATCTCTTTGTACGACTTGATGGTTTCCCAGGGCTGATGCCAAAGTTCGATGGTTTCGATGCTCATGCGGTTTCTGTTTCTCGGAGGAAGGTTAGGATGCGTCGGAAGTCGATGGCGGTTTCGGCGGCATCGGTAAAGACTTCTAGCAGGGCACACGTCGATTCGTTTCTGATGACGTTCCAAGCTTGATCTAGCTCATAGAGGCTGTGCGCCGATTCGTATTGTAGTCCGTGATCTCGGGCGGTGAACTCCGCCGATCGTTTGTGCGGTGTCGTCCAGAATCGCAGGTCGTCTTTCCACTCGGTGGGACCATCAAGGGCACGGAAAATGGCTCCTTCGTGGTTGTTCAGCAGAACAATCTTGAGGTTCGAAGGCAAGATTTCCCGCCACAAGGCGTTGCGGTCATAGAAGAAGGACTGGTCGCCGATGATCAGCAAATGTTGCTCGTCTGGAGTGGCGAGGGCGTGTCCGACGGCGGCGCTCATAGAACCGTCAATGCCACTGGTGCCTCGGTTGCACCAGAACTTGAGATCGGTAGCAATGTTCGGAAGCAGGGAAGCAATCCGGACCGGAAGGCTATTGCCTAGGTGAACGTTTGATCCTTCGGAGAGGGACTCCACAATTCGACGAACGGCGGCGAACTCAAGCGAGAGTTCCATGTCCCAGGCGGCGCGAATCCGTTGTCCAGCGCTGTGAATTTGTTCGCTCCACGCCTCGATATCCAGCGACTTGAGCGTTTGGGCCGATATTGATTCAACGGGTCGACAGAACACTTCCGCGTTCGTTGAGCCGAGGTGGGCATGGGTGAACGACCATTTTCGGAGCTCGTGACGGAGAGATTTGCTTACGAACGGTCCGCCCGTGGTTATGATCAGGTCCGGTCGGAGGTTTTCGTTCTGCGCCAGCGCGGGGAGCCACGCCTCGGCGGGAAGGCGACACTGCGCGTGGCTCAGTACTTCTCCGATTCCAGACGTCGGCAAGTGCTCTTCGCCAGGTCTTGGTTGGCCGTGAAGTAGCAGAGGACGTTTGAAAGCGGAAAAGTCGATCGAGTCTTCCGAACTCGGCGAAGTGAAGGACCAGTCGCTGGCGGGCACGCGGTCCCAATCCGTCGGGGTTCCGTACAGTGGCTCACGGAACGGGATATTTAGATGGATCGGTCCCGACGGGCATTCCCGTAGCATCGCCCGAGCTTCGCGGGCGCAGCGGTCGATGTGCCAATTCCGAAGCTCGTCGCCATCGGCCAGGGGAAAGTTCCAAGCGCCGAGGGTGTGCTGTCCAAAAAGGCCAACTTGGTGAATGGCTTGATTGTCTTCTTGGCCAATCCACTCGGGTGGGCGATCTGCGGTCCATGTGACCAACGGGACGCGGCTGAAAAATGCCTCGGCCATGGCGGGTGCGAGGTTTGCGGCGGCCGTTCCGCTGGTCGTGAGCACCACGACCGGAGCGTGCAACGCCTGCGCCATGCCAAGGGCTTGGTAGCCGGCGCTTCGCTCGTCGACGCAGGAATACAAGTCCCAACCGGCGGTGATAAGGGCTTGCAGGAGGGGTGAGGACCGGGACCCCGGACAAACGATGGCTCGGCTCACGCCTTCTGCCTTCCAGGCGGAGACCCACTTTAGCCAGAAGCTAAGGTCAACGCCGGCCAACGATCACCGCCCGCAAGGTGTCGGCTTTCAGTTGGATTTCCTGAGCTTCTCGCTCCGGATCGCTCGAACGAGTGATGCCTCCACCCACGAAGAGATCGACGGCATCGTCGTACCACCGCAGGCATCGCAGGTTGACGTATAAGTGACTTTCGCCGTTCAAAGCCAGCGGGCCCCAGTAACCGGCATAAAGCTGTCGATCGTGCGGCTCTATCTGCCGAATGAGATTCAACGCATCTTTCGTCGGCGAACCGCAAACGGCGCTTGTCGGGTGCAATCGAGTTCGCAGATCGTCAGGAAGGGTGGTTCTCTCCGTGGCGTGCGCGTCGATGACGAAGTCGGTGCGAAGGTGAACCACGGGACCAGCCGCAACCGCTCTCGGCCCGGTCTCTTCGTATTCGCGAAGGCGAATTTGCTTGAACCGCTCGATGATGTGGCGCACGACAAACGCGTGTTCTTCGATCTCTTTTTGGCTCCAAGAGGAATCGTCTGGATCCCCAGAACCCGGCATCGGCTTAGTACCAGCGAGGGCCATGGTGCGCACGTACCGACTGGCCTCCCAGCCTACAAGGAGTTCCGGAGTTGCGCCGAGCCAAAGACCGTACTCGGGTGTTTTGACCATACTCACGAAGGCGGCGGGGTACGCCATCTCAAGTCGCTTCCAAACGGTGAGTGGGTCTTCTTCGGGAACGGGAAGTCGAACGGTGTCGCTCATGACGACCTTATCCGCGATCCCTTCGTGCAAGTTGCGGAGCGTGCGGTACACGCGGTCGGCGTAGGTTGCGCCATCTTGCTTCAGCGGAGCTAGGTCGGGCTGAGTCGCGGCTTCTTCGCGGGCGACGATCTCACCTTCGGCGCAGACAAGTTCTCCGTCGCGCCATTCGGCATGGAAGACGGCTGGGAGAACATAACCTGGTTCTTCGTCGAAGGGGCGGATGGCAAATCCGGTTCGGGCACCGATGATTCTGGGTTCAGCGCGGACCAGCTGCGGAGCCGCCATGAGGTGAGTTACCTTCGAGTTTGGCTCGCGGAACAAGGCAAACGACCAATGGGCTTTCTGAATCTGATCGAGAAAAGCGTCCACGGATGTTCGAGTTGCGGTTGTCGTCATGGTGTGATCACCGCCATCTGAATTCGGGCGAGGGCCAGAACGCGGTCTGGGGCGGATTCATTGAACATGCGGACGTTCCAAAGTTGGGAAGTTCGGCCAGAAAATTCGCAGGTCGCGATTCCGGTGACGACGGTTCCAAGGGGAGCCGGGCGGACGATCTGTACGGAAACGTTTTGGCCAACGGCGTGCTGCCGGGGAAAGTCAATTCGAGCGAGGGCGCCGACGGAGGCAAGGGTCTCGGCAAGGCTGGAGTAGCCGCCGCCATGAAGCATTCCGAAGGGCTGGCAAGTGCGGTCGGTCACGGCTATCTCGCCGGTGACTTCATCTGGACCGATGCTGCGAAGGATAATTCCGAGCGAACCCGTGAGCCCAGACTCGACGGCCTTCGCCACCCGTTCTAGGCTCCAATCCGATTCGGAAGTTTCCATCAAATTACCTGCTTGAACTTTCAATAATCCTCGAAAGTTCCTCTCATTCTACAAGATTCTTTTCCGCGACGTTTCAACGCACTAGGACTCATCGCTTGAGATCGAGCACCGCACCGGTTGAGTTCCTAGGAATCGGGAAGCCAAGTGCTCGGCAGAGGCTCGGCACGATGTCAATCATCTTGATGTTCGGCAAACGTTGAGCGCGGATCGTCGGTCCGGCAGCATAAAAGATCGATTGCATTTCGCGGCGGTACGGCCAGAAGCCGTGTACGCCGTCGCCGATGATCGTGTCGGCTTCGGTGACTAGCGCCGCTTTGCGGGTCGAAGGGTAGTAGCCGGGCGCAACGTCGAAGTACAGGTCTCCACCTGCTTCGCCGCCGAAGCCTTGATCGACGAAATCAGTAGCCCGCCAAACGCGAGGGAAGAGGTGAACGCCCGTCTTGGGATCAACCGCCGCCAACAGAGCCGCTTCCGCACGGGCGAGAACTGCATCACGCTCGGAGGAGGAGACAATGCCGCCTTTCCGGTCGGTACCGTTGATCACGACGGCAAAGTCGGACCAGCCGGGGCAAACGGCTAGAGTTTTGGTGAGATCGATCTGACCAATTGCGGTCCAGGTCATCAGGCTTGCCCGCTGCAGCACGTCGTTCACGGCAACGTATTTGTTGATTCCGGTCATGCCGTGATCACTGACAACGGCGATGGTCGCGGATTTGCCAGCGGTGCGGCGAAGGTGTCCGAGCCAGTCATCTTGGGCTTCGAAGACCTCGGCGTAGTACGGCCAAATCTTATCGGCCAATTCGCGGTTGTAGGCGGGTGACTTCGGATCGAGGACGCCCATCCAGGTGTGTCCCGCCGAGTCGCTCATGGGGGTGTAGTGGAACAGAACTTCGGGTCGGTACTTTCTCCAGCCGTAGTCGAAGCTGCGTTTGAGGAAGAAGCAATCCAACTTGACGAGCTCGACTGCCCGCGCTTCGGCTTCGCCGGAACCACCCTCGTACAAGGTCTTGCCGAGCAAACCGCGCTCGTACAAAGAGAAAGGTGAGTCGTGGAAACCGCCATACGCGCGAACGTAAGCGTCGATATCTTCTCGCGTCTCGGTCCCTTCGATTCCCGCGGTTTCGCGCTGTAGGAGTTCTGATTTTCCGGTTTTCGGGTCGAGGGAAAATAGGCGGAAATACACGAGGCCGAGCGTGCCGTTGACGCGGATTTCGAACGGCTGACTCCAGGTTCCGATGTCACTCGAAGCTGGCTCGGGCTTAACAACTGAGGTCTTGTTGCCTGTCATAATTTCGACCGAGTCGAAGCCCTCCACCATATCCTTCGGGTCGTCAAACGCGCGGAACCGGAAAGTAACGTCTCCTAGCTTCAAGGTCTGATCCGTTTGCGAGGCAACGTTCAATAGCTTCGCGGGGGCGAGGGTGGTTTCGAATCCGCTGAACTCGACGAAGTTGGATGCTTTTCCGCCGCCCGCTTTGATGCGGGCCTGATCTGGTCCCGGCGGATAGGAACCGGCGGCGCTGAGCGCGACTGCCTTCTTGCCTGCGAGGGCCATCGTCACCCAGAGCGGATCGGCAGTGTGCGCTTCGCCGGCAAAGCCGCGCTGAGACTCCAGTAGGGTATGGGCCGAGCGGGGCAGCAAGGGCACGACGTTGCCGGTGACGCCGTTTCGGCTCGGATCGGTGCCGGTGAAGAGGGCGACGTGGCCGACGGCGGTCTTGCTGGGGAAAGGGGGGATGACTCCCTCTGCCATCGCCCCGGTTTTCGCGATCTCGGCCAAATGTGGCAATCGACCTTCGGCTAGCAGGCGATCGACCACCCAATCGGCGCCTCCGTCCCAACTGACAATGACAAGCGATGGTCCGGCCAGAACGGCTCCGATGAGGGAAGTGATCACAACAAAATTCTAGCGAGTTCTGCCACCGTATAACTACCTATGAAAACTCCGGGCGAGCAGGTGATCGAATCCTGGTTCGCCAAGGGCGGTTGGGAACCGTTCGATTTCCAGCGAGAAATCTGGCAGCGGTACCGGGACGGAGAGTCCGGTCTGGTGCACAGCGCCACCGGGACCGGAAAAACGCTTGCGGCGTGGCTAGGCCCGGTGATTGACGCCATCGATCATCCGCAAGACGGCCTGAATGTGCTTTGGATCACCCCGTTGCGGGCGCTGGCGGCAGACACGACGGAGTCGCTCCTCCGGCCATTGCGGGAATTGGGGTTGCCGTTAGATGTTCAGTTGAGAACCGGGGACACCACCACCGCCCAGCGCGCGAAACAGGCCAAAAATCAACCGTTCGCTCTCGTGACGACGCCGGAAAGCCTGTGTCTCATGCTGAGCCAGAAGGATCCGCAGGCGGTCTTCGGGAACTTGCGATGCGTGGTGGTGGACGAGTGGCACGAGTTGATGTCGAGCAAGCGCGGCGTTCAGACCGAGCTCGCCTTGGCTAGGCTCCGGGCATACGTTCCAAATATCCGAACTTGGGGAGTCAGCGCGACCCTTGGCAATCTGAGTGCCGCGGCGGAGACGCTGGTCGGGACGGGCGGCACGGCCTCCATCGTCAAAGGTTTCTCGGGAAAGGAAATCATCATCGATTCCGTTCTTCCCGAGTCGATGCGGCGGTTCCCCTGGGCGGGACACTTTGGAACGCAGATGATCCCCGGCGTGATCAAGGCGATTGAGGAAAGCGAGAGTTGCCTTGTGTTCACGAACACCCGCGCAATGGCGGAGATTTGGTTCCAGCAGATTCTCGACGAGAAGCCGGACTGGAAAGGGGTGCTCGGCCTGCACCACGGATCTCTCGATCGGGAAGTTCGAGAAGCGGTCGAGATGGGGCTGAAACTCGGCAAGCTCCGCGCGGTCGTCTGCACTTCATCGCTTGATCTCGGCGTGGACTTTTCGCCGGTGGATCGCGTGATTCAGGTGGGTTCGCCAAAGGGCGTGGCACGGCTCCTGCAGCGCGCGGGTCGAAGCGGCCACCGGCCAGGAGCGGCCTCGCGAGTGACTTGCGTGCCGACCCACGCGTTCGAGATGGTCGATATCGTCGCCGCGCGGGAATCGGCGATGGCGGGGAAGGTGGAGGCACGGGAAGGGGTGATGCGCCCGCTGGACGTGCTCGCCCAGCATCTAGTCACCATCGCGGTTGGGCCGGGCTTTGATGCCGACGAGCTGTACCGCGAGGTGAAAACGACGCGTTCCTATCGAGACCTGACCTTGAGCGACTGGGACTGGACGTTGGACTTTGTCGTGCGCGGAGGGGAGAGTTTGCGGGCCTACCCGGAGTATCGCCGCGTGGTCCGCGGGGAAGATGGCCGGTACCAGGTGGAGGACAAGGACATCGCGCATCGGCACCGGATGAGCATCGGCACCATCGTCAGCGATGCCGCGATGACGGTTCGGTATCTCGGCGGATCGGTGCTGGGGACGGTCGAGGAATCGTTCCTGTCTCGCCTGAAGCCAGGGGACAAGTTCATCTTCGCCGGTCGGCCGGTGCAGTTTGCCCACATCAAGGACATGACGGCCTACGTGAAGAAGGTTTCTAGCGTCCAGGGTGCCGTGCCTCGGTGGAGCGGGGGGCGGTTGCCGCTTTCCAGCGAGCTATCGCAGGCGATTCGGGAAGAGTTGGATCACGCGCGGAACGGGGAACTTCGGTCTCCCGAAATGACGCTGCTCGCGCCGATTCTCGAACTCCAAGCGCGCTGGTCAGCGGTGCCTGCGGAGAACGAGTTCCTGATCGAGCGGGTTGAGAGCCGGGAAGGGCATCACCTGTTCTTCTATCCCTTCGAGGGGCGTCTCGTACACGAAGGGCTCGCCGCGCTTTGCGCCCACCGAATCTCGCAGCACCAAAAGGTCACGTTCACGATTGCTTGCAACGATTACGGGTTCGAGCTGCTAAGCGTGACGCCGATTGATATTGAAACGGAGATCGAACGCGGGTTGTTCAGCTCCCGCAATCTTGGTCCCGATATCTTGGAATCGCTCAACTCCGTCGAGATGGCAAAGCGGCAGTTTCGAGAGATCGCGCGCATTGCGGGCTTGGTGTTTCAGGGCTATCCGGGAATGAACAAATCGGCCCGGCAGTTGCAAGTATCGACTGGTTTGCTCTTTGATGTCTTCAACCGCTTCGATCCAGAGAACATGCTGCTGCAGCAGGCCCAGCGGGAAGTGCTGGAGCGGCAATTGGAACAGAGCCGGTTAGCGGTGGCCTTGACTCGATTATCGGAAAGTGAACTCATTTTGACGACGCCAGAGCGTCCGACACCGATGTCGTTTCCAATTTTGGTGGATCGACTTCGGGAAACCGTTACTAACGAAACCACGGCAGATCGGATCAATCGGCTGGTCGATGAACTTGAGTTGGCTGCGAGTAATTTGACCTGAAACGTAGACACCTGACGAGGTATAAGAAGGCATGCGCACGCAGTTGGCCGGGGAGGAAGTCGAGTTTCGGCCCGACGGCACGCTGTTTTGGCCAAGCGAATCGAGCTTATTCGTGGCGGATATTCACCTCGGAAAGGGGGCAAGCTTTCGGTCGCAGGGACTTCCGGTGCCACCCGGGTCGACGCTGGCGACTTTGGAAAAGCTTTCTCTGTCCCTCGATTCCGGCGTGCAGCGGCTGATCATTCTTGGCGACCTGTGGCACGCGCGGCAAGGCAAGACGGCGGAAGCGGTTGAGCAGTTTTTGTCGTGGCGCAGTCGGGTTTCGGTCGAGATTATGCTGGTCGAAGGTAACCACGACCGCAAATCTGGGCAACTACCGGTGGGGAGCGACATCCAGACGGTTCCAGACGGAGCCGCAGTTGGGCCGTTTCGATTGCGGCACGAGCCAGAGCCGATGGATGAGGGCCATGTGCTGGCGGGCCATTTGCATCCGGGTTACGGTTTGGATGGTCGCGGCCGACAGAGCATGACCGTCCCGTGCTTTTGGATCACGCCTGGCGTGACGGTGCTGCCGAGCTTTGGAACGTTTACCGGCTGCAGCCGCATCCGACCCAGCGAGAGTGACCGGGTCATCGTGACGACGGGAAGCGAGTGTCGGGAAGTGCCGATTTCGCGACTGGCCGAAAGTTCATCCTGCTGATTTCATAATAATGATTATCAGAAAATAGTATCTAGCTGGGCCGACGGTCATTTTGGAGGCTGGCGCGTTAGAATCATTCGAGCATGTCGCGGAACGTTCGGTTGGATGTGGCGAAAGGAATCGCGATTCTCGCGGTCATCACCATCCACGTCACCGGCAATCGGTCTCGGCAGATCGCCGTTGAAGGGAGTCAGTTTTGGTGGTGGCTGCGATACGTCAATCTTGCCGCGGCTTTTGCTGTCCCGTGCTTTCTGCTGATCAGCGCGTGGCTGTGGACGATTTCGCTTGAGCGCAAGTCCGATCTTTGGGAGTTCGTCAAGACGCGGTTTGTCAGCCTGGCCCATCCGTATTTGCTGTGGAGCCTGATTTACATCACGTTCCGGACGCGGGCTGGCACCTCTGAGCCGTGGCCGAGTCTTTCGCGGATCGGTTTTGAGCTGAGTTTCGGCAAGTCGGCTTACCACCTTTATTTCATGGTGCTGATTGCTCAGCTGATCCTCATCGTGCCGCTGTTCGCTTGGATATTCAAGCGATTCAAGTTCAGTTTCTGGGCGATGATCGCCTTTACGGTCGCCTTTGAGTTCGTCGTTTTGACGATTCAGAAGCAAACGCACCTGGTCGTTTCGTTCGGCAGCTTTGCCCTAGGATATGCGCCGATGCTGTTTCCGGCAATATGGTTTGGACTCAATCCCGCGCCAATTGATCGGCAGATCGGGCGGCTTAAAGGAAACGTTGCGGATGACGCGCGGGTTGACCAAGTGCTACCGGTTGAAGGCGAAAATCGACGACACTTACAATGGCTCCTCGTGTTTGTTGTGGCGTCAGCGTTGGTGAATGGCATTTCCTACCTGCAAGCGCACACTGCGCTTCTGGCAAAGCGACCCGGCGCGGGAATTGGTTTGCAAGAGTTGAGCATTGCTTACACCTCGCACGTGGCGTGGTTGGTTGTTCTCCTTTCGCATATATTGCCGATTCAGCGGACGGTAGAAACCTGCCTCGCCTGGCTCGGCAAGAACTCGCTGGCGATTTACCTCGCGCATCCAGCCTTCCTTGTAGTTCTGACCTCTCCGAGCGTCTCACGGGTGCTTCCAAAAGGCTACGTCAACGTCCCGATCGTCTGGTTGGGCACGGTTTTCATCTCCTGCGTATTCGCTTTCGGCGTCGAAAAGATGGGGCTGAACGGTATCCTGTTCGGTCAGTGGAGAAGAAAACCGCCCGTTCCTCCCACCGAAAATCCCTTGCCGGCTTCCTAGTTGCCCTTGCCGCGGCGGGGGCCTGGGCGCAACCTAATCCGAACGGATCAAGCTCAGCCCTTCCCTACGTTCCTCGGCTGCGGAACGGGAGCATGGAGTGGGGCATTAAGACGCCAGAAGAATGGAAGCTCGTCAAAGGCGCGAGCGAGGGCGTATCGTTGCGACGAGACGAAAAGGTCAAGGTCGACGGACAGGCTTCCCTTCGACTGATTTCGGAATACGGCGAAGGCTCGGTCGCCCAGCGCATGTCCGCGGACCCCGGCACGACCTTTAAGATTAGTGGCCACGTGCGCATCGAGGGCAACTTGTGGACGCAGGTTTGGGTTCAGTACCTTGGCGAATCGGGTCAACCGGTCGGCTCGATGAACTTGCTGGTGGTCGAAGGCCCGGTCGATTGGATCAACTTTGAGCAGGACGTGACGATTCCGGAGGACGCTCGTGAACTGAAAGTCGGCTTCAACACCGTGGGACCGGGATCGATCTGGGTGGATCGGATTCGCTTCGAGCCCGTGCCGGGAATGTCGCTCTCGCCCGAACTTGCGACGCCGCCTCCGATGCCCGAGCAGGACCCGGTTGAGCCGTATCTCGGCCGGTTTCAGGGGGATACGGAGGTTTGGCTCTCCGTTCACGAACGGCAGAAGCGCCTGATTCAAGCGACCAACCCAAAGGTGGTTTTCCTCGGCGATTCGATTACCGAGCTTTGGGACGAGCGCGTTTGGGCCCGGTACTTCGAAAAGCTGGGGGCGGTGAATCTTGGCATTCGGGGGGATCGAACGAACCAGCTTTTGTACCGACTGCAGGATGGGCTTTTGGATGGATTGACGCCGGAACTGGTGGTGGTTGCAGTTGGGGCGAACAACCTTTGGAAGGACCAGTTTGGTGCCGAGCGGACGGGTGAGGCCGTGAAGCAGATTGTCGAAAAGATTCAGCAGCGATGCCCGAAGACACAGATTTTGATCGTTGGAATCTTCCCTACGGACCGGAATCCTGAATCAGCGTTTCGGTACGTGGTGCCGGAGTTTAACAAGGCGATCGGAAAGGCGGCGGATGGGCAGAAAGTGCGTTTCGTTGACTTCGGATTGAAGTTCTTGGCGGAGGACAAGTCGATTCCGAAACCGCTGATGCCGGATGGCCTGCATCTCGCCGCGCCGGGTTACGAGATTTACGCAAAGAACCTAGCGCCAGTGGTGTACGCCATTCTCAAACCGAAGTAACCGGTACCCTTAACGAAATGCTGGACAACCTGACCCGTCGCGTCGCCGGAATTCTCAATGGCCTTCGAAACAAGGGGCGATTGAGCGAAGCTGACGTGACCGAGGTCATGCGCGAGATTCGGGTTGCGCTTCTCGAAGCTGACGTCAACTTTAAAGTTGCGAAAGAGTTCATTGCCCGAGTGAAGGAAAAGGCGGTTGGCGAAGCGGTGTTCGCTTCCCTTACGCCAGACCAGACGATCATCAAGATTGTTCGAGACGAACTTCTTGAGACCCTAGGCGGAGAGGGCGTCAAGTTCAATTACGGATCGGAGCCTCCGACGGTGATCTTGATGTGCGGTCTTCAGGGATCCGGAAAGACCACCACCTGCGCGAAGCTCGCGAAGTATCTGATTGCGCAAGGCAAGAAGCCGATGCTGGCCGCTTGCGACATCCAGCGTCCGGCTGCAATCAAGCAACTTCAGGTTCTCGGCGAGCAAGTCGAGGTTCCGGTGTACGCCAAGACGGACGGAACGAACCCGGTTCAGATCGCCAAAGAAGCTCTTGAGCGCGCGAAGTATTTGATGCGCGACGTGCTGATCGTCGATACCGCGGGACGATTGAGCATCGATGCGGACCTGATGGAGGAACTGAAACAGGTCTCGCAGACGGTGAAGCCACACGAGGCTTTCTTGGTTCTGGACTCGACGACCGGTCAAGAAGCCGTCAACGTTGCAGAGGCGTTCCACAACCTGATTCCGATCACCGGCGCGATCTTTACGAAGATGGACGGCGACACCCGCGGTGGTGCGGTGCTCAGCGTCCGCGCGTCGACGGGAGTTCCGGTTCGATTTATTGGTGTCGGCGAGCAAGTTGAAGCGCTGGACATTTTCCACCCTGAGCGAGTTGCCGAACGGATCATCGGCATGGGCGACGTGCTCGGAATCATCGAGAAGGCCGAGGCCGCCTTCGCCGGTGAGGACATGTCGTTCGTTGAAAACAAGCTTTCGAAAGGCAACTTTGACTTCAACGACATGCTTCAGACCTTCAAGATGATGAAGAAGATGGGGCCGATGAAGAACATCCTTAAGATGATCCCTGGACTCGGTGCGCAGATCCCCGAAGAGGCGCTAGATCAGATCAACGGAGCCGATACGAAGCGCATCGAAGCGATCATCTACAGCATGACGGCACAAGAGCGAGCAAATCCGGATATAATTAACGGTTCGCGACGTAAGCGGATTGCAAGAGGCTCAGGCACAACGGTGGAAGAAGTCAACCATCTGTTGAAACAGTTTTATCAGAGTCGTCGAAGCATGAAGCAGCTTGGGCAGATGCAAGGCCGATTCCAGAAGATGGGCGGCGGCAGACGCCGATGAGCGGAAGCTGATCACCGAACCGAAAACGAGAAAGCATGGTAAAGATTCGACTGCGAAGATTAGGACAACGGAACCGCCCGTTCTATCGAATTGTGGTTGCAGAAAGCAACACAGGACGAAACGGAAAGTTTGTTGAGACCCTCGGCATTTATGACCCGATTGCTCAGCCAAAGCGGCTAGAAGTCAAGGAAGATCGAGCCCTCTTCTGGCTTCGAAATGGTGCCCAGCCAACCGAAACCGCGGCCTACATCTTGAACCGACTTGGCGTTCTTCCGAAGTATCTCGAAGAGCGACCTCAACACAAGAAGCAGTTCTCTTACCTCGACAAGCGAACCCCAGCGACCACGGCTACCACCGACGTTGCTGTGCCAGTTGCGGAAGATTCTGAAATCGCAGCCGCTGCCGCCGCTGAAACCGCCGGAGACGCTGAATGAGCTACGGACCGCTCGTCGAATCCCTGGTGAAGGGCGTCGTTGACAGTCCAGAAAAGGTGACCATCGAAGAAGAACTCGAGATGGGCACGCGAACCTTCCACGTCACGGTCGAACCAGATGACGTTGGTAAGGTCATCGGAAAGAGCGGACGCGTTATCAACGCGATCCGGTTTGTCGTAAGCGCCGTCGCCAGCAAGTCTCGCGAAAAGGCATACGTCAAAGTCGTTACCGAATAAATCAGCTCCGTAACATGCGAATAGGCCAGATCGTCGGTGCGCATGGCATTCGCGGACAGTTAAAAGTACAGCCGCAAACCGAATTTCTCGAACGGTTTGCGGTTGGCACAAAGGTTCTCCTCGGTACTCAGTGGTACACGATTGAAACCTCGGTGGTCCATAAGGGCCGCCCCCTGATCACCCTCAATGGCATCACGACGATGTCGGCTGCGCAAGCACTTCAGTGGCAGTTCATCGATATTGAGGACTCAGAACGCCCAGAACTTGAGGACGATGAGTTCCTCCTTGATGACCTAATCAACCTGAAGGTCGTGACGGTCGATGGACGAGAGCTCGGTGAAGTCGACGAAGTGCTCAACACTCCGGCGCACGAAACGCTTGTGATCGGTGATTTGATGATCCCATTCGTTGAGAACTTCGTTCGAGAAGTCAACTTCGACACCGAAACGATCACCGTCGAATTGATTCCTGGAATGTTGGACGACGAAGAGTCGGTCTAGTCCGGAATCAGGCGCTTGATTTCTTCTAAGGTGTTCGCATCCGCCGGCAACTTGTCGTGCCTCCACCTGGCAATCCTCGGAAATCTTACGGCGATGCCGCTTTTGTGCCGGCTCGATTTCTGAATCCCCTCAAACGCCAGTTCCATGACCAGCATCGGCGTCACGGTCCGCACGGGGCCGAACTTGTCTTGGGTGTTCTTCCGGACAAAGGCATCGACCTCCTTGATTTCAGCATCGGTCAGGCCGGAGTAGGCTTTCGCAACAGGAACCAGTTGGCGTTCGTCGTTCCAAACGGCAAAGGTGTAGTCGGTGTACAGCGAGGCGCGCTTTCCGCTTCCCCGCTGCGCGTAAATCAGGACGGCGTCGATGGTGAATGGATCGAGCTTCCATTTCCACCAGTCACCGCGCTTTCGACCGACGCCGTAAACGCTGGATTTCCGTTTCAGCATCAGCCCTTCGACACGAAGATCGCGGGCTTGCTCGCGAATAGCCGCAAGCTCGGACCAATCGTTCACCGTCTTAGGCATTGGAACTTCCACGAGTCCGGTGGTCTTGAGTTCGTCAAGAATCTGAAGCCTGTCGGACAGCGGCTTCGCACGAACATCCTCGCCCCTAAACTCCAAAACATCAAAGGTGATCAGAGTTACCGGCACCGTTTGTAACAGCTTCGCGCCGACCGTCTTTCGTCCAATACGCTTCTGAAGCTCGGCAAATGGAAGTGGGCGTCCTTCTGACCAGGCCAATATCTCTCCGTCGATGACGGTGCCTTCGGGCAATCGGTCGCCAATGGCGGCGATCTCCGGGAAGCGAGCGGTAATCAGCTCTTCCCCGCGCGACCAAACGTAGGTATTCCCGCCCCGCCGAATGACCTCGGCTCGGATTCCGTCCCATTTCCACTCAACGTGCCACTCCGAAAGATCGCAGAGCGAACTTGCTTCACCTTCTAGCGGATGGGCCAGGCAGAAGGGATAGGGCCGACTCAGATCCTCGCTGGAATCTTGGTCCAGCGACAGCAAGCTCTCAAAGAAGAGCGATCCGGCGGTCCAGTCGCCCATAAGGCGATGACTCAAGGTCGCTTGCGGCACGCCGCTTGAGATGGACAACGCTCGCACGACAAGCTCTTGCGACACTCCCACCCGGAAAGCGCCGGTGATGAGCTTGTTGAAGACCAGCCGCTCTGGGGTTGTGAGGTGTTGCCAGCTTTCTTGCACGATCCGCCGCTGGTTTTCTTCCGGCTCCTTGGCGAGACCAAGCAGGACGTTCTGCACCCACCATGCGAGTCCTTCTTGATTGGTTTCGGTCGGGGGAGGAAGGATAAGCGCGATCGTTTCGGCGAGATCTCCAACGGCGTCGTAGCACTCGGTGAACAACCACGGGTTTATTCCGGCCGTCTCGGCCGCCCAGAGTTGGAACTTGGTGCTAGCGAAAGGTCGCTTGGGTCGGCGCCCAGTGAGGAAGTACACCGCCCAACCGGCATCCTCAGCCGATGCGGTACGGAAATACTCGACCATAAAGGCGACTTTGTCATTGGTTCGGTTCGACGAATCCAAGTCCAGGTACAGCGTCGCAAAGTCTCTCAAGCGGACTCCTCCTGCTCGGCGGCTCCGGCCTCGGTGGCATCCTGCTCGCCTTCCCATTCGGTCGTTAGCACTTCTGCCCATTTGCCTTGCTCTCGCAGATGTCGGACCAGGATGTTGGTGTAACCGTGGGTAGCCCAGATGCGCTCAGCCCTCGTGGCTTCTATTGCGCCAAGCAAGGACGGCCAATCGACATGGTCGCTCAGAACGAATCCACGGTCCATCGCCCGACGGCGTTTTGCCCCGCGAACCGCCATCCAGCCCGACATGAAGGCACACGATACTTCTCCAAACCGACGAAGCCAAGTTGAACCCTGGACACTCGGGGGAGCCAGGACGATGGCCTGAGAGAAGTCGAACCCTGCGGGTAACTCGCCCAGACGTCGCGTTTCCGGAAGCGTGATCCCAGCTTCTCGGTAAGCCTCGTTCATCGCATGAACCGCGCCATGAACAATGATGGGTCCCTGCTTCGGATCCAGCCCCGAGAGTGCCCGTTGCGATTTGCCCAGTGCATATCCCATCAAAATCGAACACCGACCCTTTGCCTGGTTTTCTCGCCACCAGCCGTTGATGTCCGCAAAGATTTCCTCATCCAGCTGCCAACGGTAGATCGGCAAGCCAAACGTACATTCGGTCACAAACGTGTGGCAACGAATTGGCTCGAAAGGGGTGCAAGTGGCATCGGCTGCCGTCTTGTAGTCCCCGGAAACGACGGCGACTTCCCCATCCAGTTCCATCCGTACCTGCGCCGAGCCCAGGATGTGTCCGGCTGGGTGCAGGGAGACTTGAACTCCGTTCAGCGTGATCGCCTCACCGTAGGCGTAAGAAGTGATGTGACTCTCGGGCGATAGTCGCCGACGGAGCACGCCTTCGCCCTCTTGTGAGCAAAGGTAGTACTTCATTCCCCATCGCGCGTGGTCCGAGTGTGCGTGCGTGATGATGGCGCGCTCAACCGATCGCCAAGGATCGACGTAAAAATCTCCGACCTCGCAATACAATCCGCGATCCGTGAGGGAAAGTAGTTTCGGGTTCTCGGACACGGCGAATGACATGACTTCTTGGGATACTACGTTAGCGCGGGGAATTCGAATATGACTTGGTTTGAGAAATTCCGCGCGTGGATCTGGCGAGCAATCGAAAACTCCGGTCCGCATAACCTGGCTCGGTTGGCCGGCGCGTTCAGTTTCTTTGCCGCGTTGAGTATCGCGCCGACGTTGGTCGTGGGTGTTTATGTCGCCGCGCAATGGTTTGGCCAACAAGGCGCCAACGAACCGATCCTTGCCCAGATTCGCGATGCGGTAGGAAAGGAAGCCGCCGACTACGTTGCCGAAGTGATCGCCGGAGCGAAGAAGCCAGAGAACGGAATTCTGGCTACCCTTCTCTCCTTTGCCATCACCTTCTTTTCCGCATCGAACCTCTTCGTCGCGCTGCAAGACGGAGTGAACACGGTGTTCGGCTACACGATGAAAGGGCACGTAGTGAAGAACTGGCTCATCATGCGGGGGCGAGCGTTCCTTGGGGTTGTGGTTTACGGTGGAACGGCGTTGCTCTGGATCTTTGCCGATTCCGTTCTGGTCGGGCTGTCGCAACGCTTCGCGGGGCCCGTTGCCAGAGTCTTCACGATGGTTAGCCTGTTATCGGTGCTGATTGGGTTGGTCGGAATCTGGTTCCGAACCCTGGCGCCGATTGCGGTGAAGTGGCGCGAAGTTTGGCCGGCGGCCGCGGTGACCGCAATTGGAATTTGGCTCTGTCGGAACCTGATGGGCTACTACTTTGAGCTCATTCCGGTGACCAGGGCGTACGGCTCGGCAGGTGCGTTGGTCATTTTGCTGCTTTGGATTTTCTACACCGCCCAGATTTTCTTCTTTGGCCTAGAGCTCTTCCGCGCCTATCGCGAAATCTACGTTCTCGAATCGGAGCAACCTGCCGCATAATCAGACAGCTATGCGCGTGATGATGCTTTCTTGGGAATATCCGCCTCGAATTGTGGGAGGCATCAGCCCGCACGTCTACGAGCTATCGCAAGAGCTCGTCAAGCAAGGGGTTGAGGTTCATGTCGTGACCAAGGCCACGCCCAACGCGCCCAATGAAGAAGTCGAGGCTTCCGGCGTACACGTGCATCGCGTGGAGCTTGCCGACACTCCCAACGACTTTCTGCACGAGATTCAGCTTCTCAACCAAGCGACGGACCTACGGGTTCGGCAACTTCTCGAAGACTGGCGTCCTGGTGGGCAGCCGACGATTTTCCACGCGCACGACTGGCTCTCGCTGGATTCCGCTCGCGAGCTGAAGTACGAGTACAAGCTACCGATGGTCGCCACGGTTCACGCAACCGAGACAGGTCGACACGGTGGCATCCACAACAACGTTTCCCGTTACATCCACGATCAGGAGTACTGGCTCACTTACGAAGCTTGGCGCGTGATCATCTGCTCCGAGTTCATGCGCGGCGAGGTTCACCGCACGTTCAACTGTCCTTGGGAAAAAACGGACGTCATCTTCAACGGCGTCAACGCGGACAAGTTCAAGTTTGATTGGACAGAGGAAGAGCGGCTAGCTGCGCGCGAGCAATACGCCGCGCCGCACGAGAAGATCGTGCTTTACGTCGGACGATTTGTCCGGGAAAAGGGCATTCAGGTTCTTCTGAACTCGGCTCACGCCATCCTCGCCGCCGAGCCGAACACGCGGTTCGTGATTGCGGGCGGAGGCAATCGCGAGAAGTTTGAAGGTTTTGTCGACTGGTCCGGACTGCGTTCGCGCATCCACTTCACTGGATTCATCTCCGGACGAAAGCTGCTTGAGCTTTATCGGTGCGCCGACGTTGCCGTGTTCCCTTCGCTTTACGAGCCGTTTGGCATCGTCGCCCTTGAGGCGATGGCCGCCGGAACTTCGGTCGTCTGTTCCGATGCGGGCGGGTTGCCTGAAGTTGTCACGCATGACGTCACCGGCACGACGACCTTCGCGGGTGACACCGCTTCCCTGGCTTGGGGTGTTCTGCGGGTACTTCAAGACCCGGAAAGAGCAGCAAGAATCCGCGAGCAAGCGAAAGCGCGCCTATCGACCGACTTCTCTTGGGCAAACCTAGCGACTCAAACCATCGCCGTATATGAGCGGGTGTGGACCGAATTTTTGGACAGCTACTGGGCCGCTGGAACGGTTTGGCCAGTTTCTCCAGGGGCGGAAGATCGAGCGAAGGAACTTCACCTCGAAGAAAAGGCCACCACTGGCGTTCCGATCGAACGACCATCCGCTCCGGTCAGCGCTGCTCCCGGGCTGTTGCTATCTGAAGATGAGGACGACGCGGACGACATTTGGTCGCCCGCGTTCTAGTCTCAAACGCGTGGGTACAGGTCGAGCTTGCGGAAGGTGACCGGGCCGTGGTCACCCTGAACGAACAGCGGTCCCGGTAGGTCTTCCCTAGAATCTAGCGCGCCGCCAGTGATGCCAGGAATCTCGGCATTTTCGATCACGGTCTTTCCGTTCAGAACAACCGTGACGAACCGCCCAAGAAGGGTGATCTCGGCGGTGTTCCACTCGTCGTGCGGATGAACAGCGTTCTCACTCGGGGTCAGGAATACATAGATTGCCGCGCTACTTCCGACGGTAGAACCATGTCCGTGGTCATCGAGGATTTGGAACTCGTAGCGTCCGCGCAGGTAGATCCCAGAGTTGCTCCCCTTCGGATAGCGGTACTCGGCAACGAGCCGGAAATCGCTAAACAGATCGCGGGTGATGAGGTCGGTTCCAACTCCCGCGTTCTCGAGGCCGTTTTCCGTGATGTTCCACTGATTGGCCCATTCTGGACTTCGTGGGTGCCAGTTGCTCAGGTCCGTTTGAACGAGCGAGATGACCTCACCCCAGACCGGGTTTTGCGTCGATTCTAGTGCCGGAGCTTTCCGACCGGACCACTTTACGATCTCGCCGCTGTCGTTGGTCGTTGTCCCGGCAATGCCGTCTTCCGTGAGTTCGCCAGTGAACTGCAAGTCAGTTTCGCGGCCTTCGTACTGCTTCGGCAGCGCCCATTCAACCGTGCTTTCCGTAAGTGAGATCGTCGGAATGGGTCTTGCACTTCCAAACCGGCCGACAAACCAGCCCTCTTGAGCGGAGAGTTCTACCCAACTCGGATAGTCCCCATTGACATCATGAATTGTTAAGTCCCAGCGGCCTTCAACCATGCTTCTAGGTTACTTGCCGTTCGGAATCCAGCGCACGCTGCCATCCACGTACGCCGCGACTCGGCCCGACTTTCCGTAGAAATAGCCCAGCACAGTTTCGGATGGTTTCTCGAGCGAACTGACGACTCCACCCGGAAAGGCCAGAACGAAATCATCCAGCAGCGATGCCGTCCCCATGTACGGCTGCATTTCTGCTTTCCAGTTGCTGCCCGCCCCGAGCATCGTGTCGTGGTGGTCTTGTGCGTAGATCGCAAAGCCTTTCGCCACTTCCTTTGCACGTTCCATGAGAAGCGTCTTCTCCGCCTCCTCCTTTGCGCGCTCGAATAGAATCAGCGGCACGCGGGCGATCGGGCGAACGAGAATAACGCCTTGAGTCTGGAAAGCGACCGCGGTCAGTTGGTCGTTCGCCAGCGCGAGTGTAGCATCGCCGCTGATGAGTACTGACTCCTTCTCAGACTGCATCATCACAACGCGTGTGGCGCCGCCGGTCATGTTGACGGACATCTCTCGGCTGATGATTTTCGGGGCTGGATCGGCGTCTGGGGGAGCGATCGGCGGTTCCGTCTGATCGATCGTGAGTGAGCGGCTCTTGCCGGTTAGAACGTTGACTCCTCTGTAACTCGCGACTTTCGTTTGGAGCTTGCCTTCCTCTATGGGTACGAGCGGGGAAAGAACCGCTTCGTCACGGTCATGAATGAATCGCACAAACGCTTCTCGCGGCTGACTCAATTCCGGACCGAACTGCAGCGACGCATTGAAGCGGCGGACGGAGTAGTTCCCCTCAATGCTTCTCATTGCGAGCACCGCGTCAGCAGAGTTCTTCAACGGGTGAATTGAAGTTTCGGCACACTGAGTAAAGGGAGGTAACTCACGAACGGAGCCATCGGCCGTGCTCGTGAACAATTGCGCGACGGCTTCCTTTTGTCGGGAAAGGCAGAACGTGAGCGTGTTGCTGTTTCCCAGCCATTGTGCGGTTGCCTGGGTCGTGCTCGCATCGTACTTCTTGATGCTCCACGTTTTGGATGTCGCTAGGTTCCAAACCAGGATTTCACCTTCGAGCTTTGGAATCCCCGTCGGTTGAGGAGTCGGATTGAACTGAGCCTCGAGTACTTCGCGCGTAATTGCTCTCGAAGTCCGGTTCACCAGAAGAAACTTGCCGTCCTGCGACCAGAGCATTTCTTTGATATCCCCTTCCGACACAAACTTCGCCGGAAGGAAAAAAAGCGCAGTCTCTTTGAACGGAAGAATCCAGTTGGTCGAACTTTGTGAGCGTGGCTGCGCGGTCGCGAGAGAAGCCAGGAGCAACGCTCCGAGGACAAGAATCCTACGGACCATTTTTAATCCACTTCACGTGACCGTCTACATATGCCACGGCTCGACCACCTTTGCCGGGAATATAGCCCAGGATGGTGTTTGCGGGGTCTTCAACTTTAAGCATGTTGCCGCCCTTGAACGACAGCACGAAACCCTCCATCATCTTCGAATTCTTCAGATATGGGAGCAGATTGTCTTGCCATTTTCCGGCATTGCTCGGCAATTGGTCATCATTGTCTGCGGCATAGATCATGCAAGCCGTGGCGACTTGTTTTGCGTTGCTGATGATCGCGGTTCGCTCGGCGGCTTCCTTTGCTTCGAGATAGGCTGCCAGAGGCATTTCGGCCATGGGGCGAACGAAGACCATTCCCTGCGCACAGTAGGCGACGCCGGTCATTTGGCGATTCGGCTCGGCTCGGGTGACATCTCCGGCAATCAAGGCGATCTCGTCACCCGCGCGGAACAGAGCTGGCGTCAGCGGCTTAAGCTTTGCATCCACCGGAACCGGCTTGGAGTCGACGGACAACTCTGGTTCTTCCGCTTCGAAGAGCGTCTGGTATTCAACCTTTGAGCTGATCCGGGTGGCCCCGGTCAGGACGTTTACTGCTTCGTAGTAGACCTCTTGCCGTTTAACTCGAGCGTCGCTTGGCGTAGCAAGAGCGATTTTTCGGTACCCACTAAACAGAATTTCGTTTCCGTTCTTGAGATACCCGACAGGTTCACTACCACTAGACGTCGTGATGGGTCCGCCGACTGGGCCCGTAGAGTTGAAGCGCATGAGCATCATTCCTTTGCTGACGGAATGGACATTCACGGCCATTTCGGCTCGTGTTGGACAGGACAGAAAGTCGACGTAATTAACGTCCTCTCCAAGATTGAGTTTCCGAAGATCACCATCGGCTGAGCTGATGTAGCCGCTTGACATTCCATCTTCGTTTGAAGTTAAAACGAAGAAGATCGAACTGCCCGTGCCGAGCCAGCGACCTTGGTACCTCGTCTTCGCAGCGTCGTACTTCTGGATCACCCGAGACTTGCCCGTTTCGAGGGAAAAGACGATGACCTCACCCAAGTAGTTAGGCGGAGTTACGTTTGGCGATTTCGAGAGACTTTGCTGAATGAACTTTGGCGTAACGTCCATGTAGGTTCGATTCACCAACAGAAACCGTCCGTCGTGCGACCAAGCCATGTCGGCACATTCACCTTCGGCGACAAACTTCGGGCTCAGGAGCATCCAAGCCTTTTCCTTGCCCGCAATGGCGGTAGGCCCTCCTTGTTGCCCAGCGAATGCCGAGCTCGCTGCGGCGAAAAGGGTTAGCAAAACGAATGGTCGGCAAAAGGCGGTTCTCATGATCTCGCTCCTCGCTAGGATAACACGACAAGGACGTATTCGATGAACGTTACAGTTTGCGTTCCATGAAAATGACGCCTTCTAACGGGTTGTCGTAATACGCCAGAACCGTTATGAACCCGTTTCTTTCGTAAAGCTTTCGAGCGTTTTGGAGGCGGTTCAACGTGTCAAGAACCATCTTCTCATAACCAGCGGCACTTGCCCCTTTAAGGATTTCCTCGACGAGCAGTCCACCAAGGCCCGATGATCTCGCTTCCGGTCGGACGAAAAGTCGCTTCATCTCGCAAACGCCCGGTTCTAGAAAGCGAAATGCTACGCAGCCCTCAATTTCGTCGTTGACCAAACCTATTAGCAGTTCCCCATTTGGAGGGGCGTACTTCCCTGGCAAGGTCGCGAGCTCTTCTTCGAAGGATTGAAAGCAGAGATCAACGTCGAGCTCGGCTTGGTACTCCCTAAAGAGGTTACGAACTTCTTCCAGCTCGGCAGATTCCGCAGGGCGGACAATCAAAGTTGAATCGCGGGTACCCATGCGGTGGTCCTCCCTCCGACGGTATCGCGTTGGATCTCGCGTCCTTCGATGATGTCGGCTCCCTTTGCGCCGCCCCAACGGTGATGAAACAGCCAGTTTTCCGGGAATCGCGTGTAGTCAGCTTCGACGTTCACCGCAAGATCGAGGACGTAGGCAATGGCATCATAGAGGTGCGTTGCTTCGTCGTGCGAAATGCTCGTGCCTAGGCGAGCTGGGTTGATGCGGGCGTGATACAAAACCTCATCCGCAATCCAGTTTCCGATCCCACTCATCAACCCTTGGTCAAGGAGGATGGCCTTAAGCGGGGCTTTTCGTTTCTGAATTGCGCGGGTGAAGCCCTCAATCGGCAATGGTTCGTTGAAGGCGTCTGGGCCAAGCTTCTTCACTCGGTCGTTGGTTTCAGCCGAATCGCCCAGCCAAATTCGGGCAAAGCGGCGGGAATCGGTAAACGCAATCTGCCGCCCATTCTCCGCTTTCATCAACAATTTGAGGAACCGGGGACGTCCGCTCTCTTCATCCAGAGGAGCCTCGCCGTGGGAATGGAGTCGGAGCGAATCTGCGCCGACTTCTCGAATCCAGCCCGCCATCCCGAGGTGCCCGAAGACCACGGGTGCCGAGTCAAAGGTTAGCCAAAAGAACTTGCCGCGGCGGTGGACTCCGGAAACGACCCGGTTTCGCAGTGCCGCATCGACTTCTTCGGTGGAGTGTCCCGAGCAGACGATCTCGTCCGGAACGACTTCCACATCGATCAACCGCTGCCCGACCAGTGCCGACGCCATCAGGCGTCGGACTGACTCAACTTCTGGCAGTTCTGGCATTACTTGAAGAAGTCAAAGTTCTGAAGCCGATCTCGAACTCCGGCCAAGAACTTGCCTGCAAGCATGCCGTCGATCAATCGGTGATCGTAGGTGAGCACCAAGTGCATGATCGATCGAATCGCGATCATGTCGTCGACAATCACTGGCTGCTTCGCGATCGAATACGTGCCAAGAATGCCAGCCTGTGGAGCGTTGATCATCGGCGTACCGAACATCGCGCCGTAGGTACCGGGGTTCGTTAGCGTGAACGTACCGCCCTGAACATCCGCAAGACCGAGCTTATTTGCACGGGCCTTCTTTGCGATGCCGTCGAGATCCTTTGCGATCTCAATCAGGTTCTTCTTGTGGCAGTCTCGAATGACCGGAACGATCAGTCCTTCGTCTCCGTTCTTGCCGAGGGCAACGGCGATTCCGATGTGGACGCCGTTGGTCTTCAAAATCTGGTTGTCTGGGGTGAGCTGCGCGTTCGCCAAAGGGAACTCCATGAGCGCCTCGGCAAGTGCCTTGATGAAGAACGGCGTGTAAGTGAGCTTGACGCCGTAGGTTTCAAGGAACGACTCCTTGTTGATGTCTCGGAACTTGACCATGTTCGTCACATCGCAGGCCGTGACGGTGGAAACCGTTGGAACCTGTGAGGATCGGACCATTGCCTCGGCGATCATCTTTCGCATTCCGGCAAGCGGCACGAGCTCTTGCTCGGGTCCGGCGACGGTTGGAGCGACTACCGCCTTAGGCTCTGGAGCCTTAGCGGCTGGCTTGCTGGCGACCGGCTTTCGACCTTCGGCGAGATACTTTTCGAGGTCGGCCTTGGTGACGCGTCCGCCTTCTCCGGTTCCGGCGATACTTGCGAGTTCGGCATCCGAGACGCCGCTTTCTTTCGCCATCGACTTAACGACCGGAGTGAAGAAGCGTCGCTCGTCGGAGCTGACTTCTGGAGCGGCAACCGGGGCTGGAGCTTCGGCTGGCTTCTCAACCGCGGCAGGTGCGTCGGCAGGCTTTGGAGCGCTAGCGGCCGGTACGGCGGTGCCGGCGGGCTCGATCACGCCCATGGCGGCGAAGACTTGAACCAATTCGCCTTCAGGAATAAGAATCTGCGTGAGAACACCGGATGCGGGCGACGGGAGTTCGGTGTTCACCTTGTCCGTCATGATCTCCACGATCGGCTCGTCTTCTTTCACGGTATCGCCCACTTTTTTCAGCCAGCGGCTGACGGTGCCTTCGTGAACGGACTCGCCCAATTCGGGCATCAGGATCTCAACGGACATGACCAGAGTTTACCGAGACAATAAAACTCATGGAAGGCACTTCGAACCTTTACCGAGTAAAACAGAGCGATGCCAAGGAAGAAGAGTCTCAGTCCCACAAAGATCACCACTTACTTGGCGTGTCCGGTGAAGTATCGGTACACCTACGTTGACCCTCGCGGCAAGCTTTATCTCCGCGCGAAAAGTTACTTTAGTTTCGGAACTTCCCTGCACCGTGTTCTAGAGCGATTCCATGATTCCGCCGACACCGGCGTCGCGACCACGGAAGAAGCGGTGGCCGCCCTGGAAGAGAGCTGGATTGACGCCGGCTACGAGAGCGCGGAAGACATGATGGACGCCTTCGGCGAAGGGAAAGAGATTCTGGTCCGCCATATTGCCGCGGAACAAGCTCGGCCGAAGGAGGGCAAAACTCTCTTTGTCGAGAAGACTTATCAATTTGATCTCGGGCCTTTCGTTCTTCTTGGCCGGATCGACCGAATTGATGAAATTGAACCCGGCAAGTGGCGGATTGTCGACTATAAATCGGGGCGGGAGACGGTTACCGAGGAGGAGATTCGCAACGATCCGGCGATGGGAATTTATCAGCTCATCCTCAAGCGAAAATTTCCGGAGAATCAGATCTCTGCTCAAATCGTGGCGCTGAAGTCGAATGACCGCGCGGAGGTTTCGCTCTCCGATGAAGAGTTGGCGCAATTGGAGAGCGACATCTTGAGCATCGGCGGGCAGATCCTTGCTTCAGACTGGGATGACGTGATTCCGAAGTGGAAGCCGCTTTGCGAAGGGTGCGACTTCCGCCCCCTTTGCTCCCACAATCCCGACTACCTGGGCTCGATCCCGGCTTCAGCTTCCGATTCGAACAATCTCGGCACCGGAGACTAGCTCCTTGGCGGTCGCTTTGAGTGCTTCCAAATCGGTGCTCTCCAACAGGCTCAAGAATCGGTCGGTTTCAAACACCGCCCCGGTTTTTGCAAACCAGTACGCCAGTAGATAGGCCTGATCGCTAGGAGATGTGGTCAGGGTTCGATCTGCCGAGCCAAGGAACGGGCTAAAGCCGATGCCGTTCTTCCAGATTCCGTTGGCAAAGCCGAGGGCCCGCGTTCGATCCTCTTCGGTCCACCGCTCGATTTCTTCAAGCAGCGCAACGCGCCAGGGCTCGAGTTCGGCCACGTTTGCCGGATTGGCCGTGATGCCCGCGAAGACCGGTTGGAAACCTGATTTCGTGGGGAGCCAGGCACATTCTTGAACGTAAGTCCAACCTTTTCGCTGGCGCCACGAGTGGAACAGCGCAGATCCTTTGCCTGATCCGAGCGCGATTGTCGCGAGCAATCGGGCGGGGCCTTGACCTCCCCACGCGAATTCCGGTGCCTTCAAGCCAACGGTCGTTGGGCCGTAAGCATCCACTTCGGCCGGAACGGAGGGCGCCTCTCGAAACAGGACATTGCGCTTTTGCCAATTTCGCTCCATCGCTTGCCACATCTGAGTCGGTTCGACAGTGGATGGTGCTCCCGAGACGGTGATCACCATCTGGTTTCGCCGGAAAACCTTGTTGTAGGTCGCTTCGATCTCCCCGATCGTCAGGGCGCGTCCGTCAATTTTGGCTTGATAGAACCGGGACCAGTACCCTTGCCCAATTCTTTCCTTTGCCGTGGCTTCCAGCGCAGCGATGGACTTGAGTTCAAATCCCGTTTGATTGGTTAGCCCGAACAGGATGGAGAGTGCAGACGACGTGCCATCTCGCGGCCCGAGCAAGCTGATGCGGATGTGATCTGTGAACTGAGAGATTTCTGGCCGCTGGCCATCGAGCAGGTCCTGCATCGTGTCGGCAGAATGTCGGCGGGTGCCCATCTCCATGGCGGCTATCGCAGCGGCCAGGGCTTTCTCTTCTCTAAGATTCAGTTCCGGGAGCTTGACCACGCACTCCACCGCAACCCTTCTCGGCGTCATCGACCGAACCTCGATCACCGTGGCTTGGTCGGCTTGTGTGGCAAGCACGAAGGCGAGCGAAAGGATCAAGACCGCACCTCGACGTTGAATGACTTCCAGGCATCGCGGAACTGCTCAACCGTGAGCGTCCGAAGGTTCTCTAGCAACGTTTCGGGCCGAAGCGAGGGGGATTGAGCGAGCAGTCGGCCTCGGAGCGCGGCGACCTTTGCCGGATCGGTGGTTTGAATTTCCACCCAACGGTCCACGAGCTTCTTCGCCACCGAAAAGTGGTTGTCAGGATTTTCTCGGACCACGATATCGACCCAGTTGATCGACTTTTCATCGGAACCTACCAAAACGAGTCCGGGCACGTTTGAAGGTCCGTATTGGAAGTAGGTGCCTGGAACAAGGTTCGCGATAGCAAGTCCGGCCGCAATACGTGCTGCCGTTCCAGGCTCGCGGAATGAACCGACTTTCGACGCGATCACGCTTCCCCGCTTGGCCATCGTGTCGTTCAGCCCCCGCCGGTCCGCCTTTACCGTCACGGAGCTGACGGCTTTTCTGGCGCCGAGCAAGTTCTTGACCAACTCAGTTGTGGGGTCGATTTCGACGTTTCCGGCAACTACGAGGGCCAGGTTCTCTGGAGAAGTCATCTCGACCCAGGTGTTTTGCAGGTCGGTGGGATCTGCCTTGCTGAGGACATCCGGGTTGCCGTACGGATCTAGCCCGCTTTCGCCGAAGGCCTTGAGCCAGGCATCGGCCGAGAGCTGGCTAAATGCAGCGCGGAGGGCGAGCTCTTCTCGAATGATGTTCGATTCGATCTCAATGTCGGTCTTGCTCACCAACCGTGGACGCAGAACATCTCCGATGGCCTGAATGGCTAAACGGACCTGAGAGGGCTGACACCGGATACCAAACTTGATCGCGTCTCGGGTGGTCTCTGCGTCCAGCAACATCCCCTTCGATTCCAACCGGTAGTCCAGCCGATTATCGAATCCCTTGGCTTGAAAATGCTCCAGCAAGTGCCGGTAGCCGTGAGTTGAGAAACGATCGGAAAACGAAGCGGAATTGATCCAAAGCTGAACCGAGACGTAGTCCGCTGCGGGCAGCCGCTCAACGAGGATCGTGGCCCGGTTCGGTAGCTGCGTCCGCAGTCGTGGCGGCTCGGCCTGGAGGGCCAGAAGAAAGGTGGCGGCAAGAATCAATGGAAGTAGCTCGCTCCGTTGATATCGACGACCACGCCGCTCAGGTATTTCGCTTCGGGCTTCAGCAGGAACGCCGTAACTTCGGCGCAGTCCTCGGGGCTAGCCATGCGGCCGAGGGGAATGGTTTCAAGGATGCTCGGCAATCGATCCTGCATTCCGTCTCTCGCCATCGACGTGTCCACCCAACCCGGAGCGATTCCGCTGATCGTAATGCCCGTCGTCGCAAGCTCTACGGCAAGGCTTCGGGTGAGATTGATGAGCGCGGCTTTGCTCGCGGCATACATTGAGGCGTTAGCTTCGCCGCGAAATCCCACTCGGCTTGCAACGTTGACAATGTTCCCCGCGCCAACGTGCTGAAAATCTCCGACAGCCGCTCTGATGAGCGCAAGCGGGGACTCAAAGTTGACGGCAAACATCGCCTTGCGGGCGGACTCGAACTCTTCTTCTCCGGCGGTGAATGAGACCGGAATATAGATGCCAGCGTTGTTGACGAGCGCGTGTACTTCCCCGTCGTGCGCGACGGTTTTCCAGAGTTGCGTCGCCTGCGCGGGGTCGGCTAAGTTCGCGGAGTAGATTCCGGAAGCATGCTCGCCGAGCTCTACGGCGAGTGATTCAGCGTCGGATTTCGCAGAGTTAAAGTGAACTGCAACCTGCCAGCCATCGGCTGCCAACTTCAGAGCAATCGCCCGGCCGATCCCCCGCGATGCACCGGTGACCAAAACACGCTTAACTGCCACCCGAACATTCTACTTGGCGAAGAACTTTGCCTAGAAAGTGCCCAATCTGCTGAACCAGCAACGCGCAATATCGTATCATCTTGTTGCCGATGAACTGGACTCTCGCCATTTTTGCTGTCACCACCGTCACGACCGTCGGGGTGGTTTCTTCCGGCGCGAAGTCCGACAAGCCCGCGCCAACCAAGCCAGCCAACAAGGTGCCGCTCAAGCCGACTTACGCCACCGATGTTGCGAAGATCATTAACGATCGCTGCGTCGAGTGTCATCGCCCGGGCGAAGTTGGACCGTTCTCGCTTGTCAAATTTGAGGACGCAAAGAAGTGGTCGAAAATGATTGCGGCAACGACGTCCTCGCGACGAATGCCACCTTGGAAGGCAAAGGAAGGCTACGGCTCTTTCAAGCACGAAAATCGACTCTCTGAAACCGAAATAGCAACCCTCAAAGTTTGGGCCGATCAGGGTGCTCCGCGGGGGGAAAGGACCAAGGAACCGAAGCCGCCTACTTTCAGTGGCGGAGAGTGGACGCTTGGCAAGCCTGACGCGATCATCGAGCCAGACCGCGCCTATAACCTTGCGCCAGAAGGTGAAGATGTTTACCGAAACTTCGTGATCCCGACCAACTTCACCGAGCCGCGTTTCGTTACCGCGATTGACGTGAAGCCAGGCAACAGCAAGGTGGTTCACCACGTGATCATGTTCCTAGACCAGCGCGGCGCGTCGGATAAGTTGGCGGCGGCGAGTAAGGACGGTCAGCCTGGCTACCTTGGTCAAGGCGGGGGAGTTGGCTTCATTCCGACCGGATCGCTCGGTGGATGGGCGCCGGGGATTCGAGCCAGCTATCTCAGCCCAGGTACCGCGTACCGCATCAATCCCGGAACTCGGCTCGTTATGCAGGTCCACTATCACAAGTCCGGGAAGCCCGAGACCGACAAGACCCGCGTGGCGCTGTACTTCTCGAAGGAAGCCCCCGAGCGAGAGATGAAGTTGAATTGGATTTTCAACTTTGGCGTGAACATTCCAGCGGGCGAAAAGGCTTACAAACTTCGCAAAGAGTACGTTTACCAAGACGACGTTACGATCCACCAAACCATGCCGCATATGCACCTGCTGGGGCGGGATATGAAGTCGTGGTTTGAAATGCCAGACGGCACGATCAAACCGCTCGTTCACGTGGACGACTGGGACTTCAACTGGCAGTTGAACTATGCCCTGAAAGAACCGCTGAAGCTGCCGAAAGGCACGAAGCAGATTGTTGAAGCCGTGTACGACAACTCGTCGGAAAATCCGCACAATCCCAACAATCCGCCAAAGCGAGTGACTTGGGGTGAGGAAACGACCGACGAGATGTTCTTGATGGTCACGGCTTACACCTTTGATAACCCAGACGCCACAGCAAACACCCGCCGAACCCGGCTTCAAAGTCTGCTGCAGCGCCTGCGTCGCTGAGGTTAGAACCCTCGACCGTTGAATGCGCGGTCGAGGGATTCTGTGCTCTCGTTGGTTCCGATCAAGCTTCGGATGGCGGGGTACGAAACGTGCCCATCCAGCCAGCTGATAAGGACTTTGTCCTTTTGGAACCGACCAACGAGTTGTCCCTGACTTCCGGCGTGCGGAGCCACAAAGTTTGCCCAAGCCGCAGACGGTGACGACGCACCGCTCGGCGGAACGATGCGATGGAAACCGACGTCAACCGTTGGACCAGGCCGTCCCGGGGATCCTGTATCTTTGGCCGTAGCTTCCGCGAAGGTCACCGTCTGTGCGGGTGACTCGAAGCTCGTGGCCGACTTGCCGGCGTACGATTTCGTGCCGAAGCCCGAGACGGTAACCGTGTTTAGATACTCGGCGTTCAAGCCATAGCTCGGCGAGAAGCCCATGTTGTACCAATACAGCGACGACTGCTTGTTCAATCGACCGCGCCCCTGAGCGTCGGCCTGAGTCGCGTCCTCATTCTTGTCGGCGGGACACAAGAATAGGTCGGTGTTCTTTGTGTAAGGCTGGAAAAGCACTGGATAGAAGAAGAAGCAAGCTCCGCTCTGGCATGCGGTCGGATACTGGGCGGCCAGCGGCTCGGCAGGGTTAAAGGTGAGCCACCGAAGCGGCACGATCACGTCATCGTAATCTCCAATGTAAAGTACGGTCGCGGTTCCGATCTGCTTCATGTTCGACAAGCTCGCCGTCTTCTTGGCGGCGTTCTTAGCTTGAGCAAATACGGGGAAAAGGATCGCCGCCAGAATGGCGATGATTGCGATAACGACGAGGAGTTCGATGAGGGTAAAGCCGGTTCTGCGACCCATGCAAAGAACTATGAGGTCTGACCCAAAGTCATCTTTGCCAAATTTGATGATGAGCCCGGCGATCCGTTGATTCTGCGCTTGCCAAATATGATGGTAGAAGAATCGTCAGGATTGTAGAACCTTGCGTTTTTACTAGGTGACGCTCACTTGATAAATCTGTTGATTCGTCAAGCGAGCGACGCATGGCGCTAGGGATTCTCAATGGACCGACGTAGTTCCTTCACCTCTTCCGCAAACAGATTTGTGCTTGCCCGCAAGGTCTGATTTTCGGATACCTGTACGGCCACCCCTGCGACAAAGAGCCCGGCTGCCCCGGCACTAAAGATGGCTAGGGTACGGGTCCTGAGATTCTGTAATGGCACCGAAACGATTAGAAGCCAACCGAGCGAAACGAGCGGACCAAAGTTCGGCTGAATAGCGAGGGATGTAGAAATGAACCCATACGACAATGCAACAACCGCCGCGGGAATAGTCAGGTGCTTCAGCAGCGGAACAAACGACGCCGCAAGGAACAATCCAGAAAAAATCCCGATCTCGGTCAGTAGCCCAAACGTCGGTCCGCTGAGGAGAAACAGAATTCCTGTTCCAATTGCGACGAATGCACCAGCTTTGGGATTTGGAATGACGGCAGCCAAGACCGCCGGAACTAAGAGAACAATGCTCGTCCAAAGCAGTGCTTCGGTGTAAGTTGGCATCGAAGAACGAATCAGCAGGTATCCCGCAATGAGCGCATACGGGGAAAGATTCTGGCTCGATTCAATTGAAGTGGAGCGCTCAATCAATGATCGTAGCAGTCCGGCCAAGATGGCGACGAAAAGAACGACCATTGCGGAAATCCCTAGCGGAGTCCAAGGCAATCCGAGTGGTTCTACGTGAAAGGGCTGGGCTCGTCCGCTGCTTAAGCCTTCCTTCGCGGTAATCAGATCATCAACCAACTTTGCGGATGTGGGTTTGACAAGCTTGAACTTTGAAGCCTGTTCTCTGAGATACGGGAGTCGCTTATCGGGAGGGCCGATAGCGCTCGCGGTCGTTGGATCAGCGCCGATTGCGATATCCATCGCCGTTACCGCGACGAGGATTTCGATCGCTGTATCGGCATCGGTGTACAAACGATGCGCAATCTTTAGCCATTCGAGACGTCGTGGATCGGTTCGAGATGCTCCTTTGAGATGCTGAGCTTCAGTATTCCGAACCAATGACAGATGGGGCAGCGCTACCCCGTAGTAAGCAAAAATTCTTGCTGGTTCGCCGTCATATGAGTGCTTGTCGAGATATGCCTGCCATTCTCGTTCTGCCTCGGCTTGAACGTAACTGGTGTATCGTGGCCGTGTCGCGGCCAGTGCACGGTATTTTGCGGTGGCGTCTTTGTCTCCGACACCGCTCAGTGCGAACATTGAGAGCATGGGAAAGAACATGTTGTTTGGCTCCTTCACAGCAGCGGCGTCCAGCTCTTGTACCAACTGGCGAGCCAAGTCAGGCGGGATGGCGGTCTTGTCCTTCCGAAAGATGGTGCTGAGGGCGCCGGCGGCATTCCGGGCGATGATTCCATCCGCAACGACATCCTCGGTCTTACCCATCGCCGTGGCCGCGAGCTCAAGCGTCTTAATCTGATCCTTCGATTGCCAAACCGGCTCCGGAACAAGCGAGCTTTCGCCCCGGCGAACGATGAGTTGGACCGAATCTAAGTTCTCTTCCGTGTTCGAGAACTTCCCGGCTAGCACGGCAGCCGATCTCCTCATGACCCAGGACGTGCTCGGATTGATGCAGACCGCGAGGAACACCGCGATCGCGGCAATGAGCGAGTAGCGAAGCCACTCCTTTTCAGAAAGTTTCACTTTCCTTCCTCCGCGTCTAGCGATGCAACTGGTTCTAACTGACGACCAAGAACAGAACTCCAGGCGAAGCTGGGTTGCACGGACGCAGGGGTCCACGTGGGCGCGCTTGTGAGGATCCACGCCAGCACGAATGCTACGGTCCAAACCGAAATTTCGCGACCGACACGACGCTTTTCTAGCGTGGGAACGTCAAGTTGAACCAGCGAAGGCGGAACCTCCGCCTCATGGAACTGAAGGTAGAAGTTCTCAAGCTGATCCTTCATTTCCCCTCCCAAGCATCTCGGAAACGGTCCCGAGCAGTATTCAGCCGCGAGGCAACGGTGCCGGATGGAATACCAAGGGTCTCCGATATCTCTTGATAGGAGAGCCCCTCGAAGTAGGACAAGGCGAGGATGGCGCGAGAGTCGGGTGGAAGAGTCTGAAGGACTAAGCGAACGCTCATCTGCTCACCGAATTCCTTTGGATCTTCAATCTCAGGAAGCTGATTCGAATCGTGAGCTTTCAGCACCGTGATCGCACGTCGCACTAAGACCTGCCGGCAAAACGCCTTGAGATCGCCAACCTGGGTCAGCTTCTTTGTCGATCGCCAACATCGAATCAAAGTTTCTTGCACCGCGTCCTCCGCCAGATCAGACCGCTGGGTAATGCTGAGGGCTAACCGGTACATCCACGGCCGCTCGTTCTGCAAGAACGCATTGACGACCTCCTCAGACCGCTTAGCCCTCGCAAAGAGCCCGGATACTGCATGCACTGCCTGGGTAACTACCGACATAAGAACTGCTCCACGTACTCTAGACCCGAGAACCGGCAAATTTCTTCAACAAAAAAGGCGAGCCCCATTTTTGGGGCTCGCCTTCAGAGTTTTAGCTTCTCACTTCTCGCGAAGTGGGAGGCCCATCGCCTTCAGGAAGGCTCGGGCTTCTTCGTCCGTTGCGGCGCTGGTGCAGATGATGATATCCATTCCGCGGATTCGGTCGAAGGTGTCGTAGGAGATTTCTGGGAAGACCAGCTGTTCTTTCAGACCCATGGCGTAGTTGCCGCGGCCGTCGAACGACTTTGGCGAGACGCCCTGGAAGTCTCGGATTCGCGGGAGAACCACGGTGACCAGTCGGTCGAAGAAGTGGTACATGTTGTCGCCGCGGAGGGTGACTTTGCATCCAACCTTCAGGCCTTCTCGGATCTTAAAGTTCGAAACAGCCTTCTTGGCCACGGTCGAAACGGGCTTCTGACCTGCGATCAGGGCCATGTCTCGCATGGAGTTCTCAAGGTGCTTCGGATCCTTATCCGATGCGCCGGTGCCCATGTTGATCACGATCTTTTCGAGTCGTGGAACCTGCATGACCGACTTGTACTTGAACTGTTCGCGCATCTTAGGCACGACTTCGTCCTTGTACTTAGCTCGGATTCGTGGCTTCGGGAGGGATCCCGCAACCAAAGTTGACGTATCTTCTTTTGCTTTTCTTGCCATTGTTCTTTGCCTGATT
>Ga0164294_10000372_pt1 | contig 42113 bp, 45 predicted proteins | sample GEODES005metaG_FD_111479 | JGI IMG/M metagenome (GOLD analysis project Ga0164294, IMG submission 111479) | Oligotrophic lake water microbial communities from Sparkling Lake, Wisconsin, USA - GEODES005 metaG | ecosystem: Environmental > Aquatic > Freshwater > Lake | place: USA: Sparkling Lake... | reverse complement strand
TTCAAACTGGGAATATGGGGGATTTGAAAAGGTGAGGTCGGCGGGTTTTGAAAGCAGTGATTGCTCCTGAAGCTCGGTGCCTATGATCATGATGTCAGGGGGGAGGGCCTGAAGTAAGGGCAAACTTTTTTCTATGGCGTAGAGGCTGGAAACGCTGAGCTTTTCATCGTCGCGGAGGGCTAGGAGAATTTTCCCGCTTCCGGCTCCGATGTCTAAGGCGCTTTCAATGCTGGTGTAATCCTCTGCGATGCAGCGGCGGGCGTGCTGGATCATGGCGGCAATCATTGGCGCGCTGGTGGGATAAAACTCGAAGTCGTGGGCGGTGCCTGCGACTTCTTTCACGAGGTGGCGGGTGGTGCCGTGCTTGCAGGTGTGGCACTGTAAGCCGGTGGTGTGCGGGTGCATCTGGCGGGCGGGCTGAATGCTTGTGCATGTTTCACACTGGACGGGAACGGTGCCGTAACTGTCGGCGGCGTATTGGTTAAGCGTTGAAACTGGAATCCGCATTTTAGCGGCTAGGCCTTCGGGCAGATAGAATTTTATGCCGGTGGATTTCTGGCGGGCGAATTGGGCGGCGGTGTTTTCGGTGGTTATCATATTGGTTTGAATAGGTGCAGGGGTTATATAAGGACGGGAGGGGTAGAACCTCCCGCGCGGGGCTTTGGGTTAGGCGAGGGCGCGGCGGGTGCTGTTGAGGGCTCCGGCGCTGCGGTTTAAGTTGACGCTTTGACCGGCGGCGCGGCCTGCGCTGCGGGCTGTGTCGTTGTAACTGCTGCGGCTGGTGCGGCTGCGTAGCTGCATGTTTTGGCGGGTCCAGGTGCTGACTTCCTGCTTGCGCTTTTCAATGAGGGCGAGGGAGTTTTCAACGATTACAAGGGCGCTCTGATTGCCTGCGGCGAGGGCTTCGGCTTTGACGGTCTCAACGGTGGCGGCTAGGGAGGCTTTGAGCCGCTGAGCGATGGTTTCAACGGCTCCGAGCCTGAAGTTGTTCCAGTAGGTGCGAGAGTTGCCCTTGCAGTGCCGGGAGGCTAGGCGCTCTATTTCGCTGGATAGATAGGCGAAGAATGGGCGAATAATGGCCACGTCTGAGGGGCGGCCTACTAGGCAGATATTGCCGCCACTGGTGTATGCCTGGCATTGATTGACGCCTGCGACGGCCTGAGCAAGCAGGGCTTTCCAGGTGCCGCCTTCGCTGAGTGGGTCGTTTTTGAAGTTGCGGATTTCTTCGGGAGGCTCGGCGCTGGGGGTGGCGTCTAGGGTGGCAAGATTGAGCTTGTAACGATCAATAATCTCTTGAGCGCGGGAGGCTGCCAAGGCGGCTTCATGGGGATTATCTGACTGGGCGAGGCGTAGCAGGGCGGCGGCTTTACGCATGGCAGCGGCGTGCTGGCTTTCTGGGCTGGCGGTGGCGGTGGCGCTGAGACGACAAGCGCGGCATTCTAGGCCGGTGGGGTGCGGGTGCATGGTGTGGCAGGGGTGCCACGTTTCGCACGTTTCACACTTCACGGATATGGTGAGAAGGTCGGCATCATTGCCAGCAAGGCGGGGCAGGTCTGAGACTGGAATGATGGTGCCGCTGGCAAGGCGTAGGTGTTTGATGCCGGTGACTTTGTGGCGGAGAAATTGGGCGGTATTCATGACGGGGAATGGGTGAGGTGTGAATGATTAGAGTCCAAAGCCGCAGGCGGCGGCGCATTGATCTTCATAAGCTAGGTCGCTGAAGTCTGGCGCGGTGGCTTGCCTTTTTGCGGGCGGCTTTGCGGCGTGGCATTGGTCGCAATAGACGGGCGTGGCGGCTCCGTAATTGCGAAATTTGCCGCTAGTATCTCCGCATATCCAGCAAGGGGCGCGCATGTCTTGCGGGCTTTGTGGGATGTATATCCCGGCGCACTTAGGATGACGGGCACCACTGGCACGACTCCAGGCTATAAGCTCGCCTTTTTTGAATGAATTTGAGCAACTGGCGCAGGTGCCGGGGTATTTTGAAAGCATCGTTTTCATAGAATTAAAGAGGTGAAAGCGGGAGGGGTAGAACCTCCCGCGCGGGGTTTTGGATTAGGCGGCTAAAAGCATGAATTCGTCTTGCTCGGTGGGCATTGTTTCCGGTGCTTTTTCAGCGACTACGGCGGCGGGCTTACGCGGGGGACTGATTAAGAGCTGCTGACCTGGTGCGGGTGCTTCTACGTCCCAAATGGTGAGGGCGGCGGGCATAAGGTCCATTTGATCGGCGGCGGCGTCATAGGTGGCGTAATCGGTGCCGCGCTGAAAGATGATCCGACCACCTTTGGCGCGGCCGGTGGTTTCCTGCCAGCCTTCGCGCTCTGGGGCCTGGATCCATTGCGGAACGGTGAAGGATTCGCCGCGCTCGGCTGGGCTTAATTCCTGAGACTGGCGGGATTCTGAGAGGGTGAGAGGTGCGGGGGCGGTGATGACTTCGGCGGCCTCTATGTCTAGGGCCTCGGAGGTGGGGAGGCGTGGACGGGCGGCGGCTTCTAGGGCTTCGTCTCCTTCGCGGGCTAACTTTTCGGCTTCGGTCTCGGTCTGGGCGATGTCGAACACGTTACCCAAGACGAAAAAGCTTTCGTCTAGGTCGGAAGGATCGACGCCATGTGGGATGATGGACGAACCGCCCGCGCCTTCGGCTTTGCGGCTGCATGGCACCCAGATTGCAAGGGCGCGGCTGCCTTTCTTAACGCTGCGGCCGAGCTTTTTCCATTGCTGGAAACCGCCGACGATGGTTGTCTTGTCGTTCTGGGCGATGAGTAAGCATTGATTATAAACGGAGAGCTCGCGGCCCTCTGCGTTGCGAATGCCAAAGCGGGCGGCTAGTAAAATACGCTTTTCTGTGGGCATGGCTTTGATGGTGCCCATCATTTTAGCGATCTCTGCGCGGCGCTCTTTGGCGGCGGCTTTTTGCTCTTCGGTGGCTGGCTTGCGTGTGCTGGTTTTCATGGTGTGGATTCGGGGTTTTTTTGTTTGGTGCCGGTGATAGCGGCGTGAATGGATCTTATTATATAATTGTTGTGATACAACAATTATTTATGATGAAAGGTTATTTTGTTCTGGGGGCCTTATTTTATAAGGGTTCCAGCGTGCTAGGGTGGGGCTGTTTTACCATGGGCCGCGAATAATATTCGTGGCGGGGGCCGATTTTATGCGCCTGCTTTCTGGCTGCCATAGCCTAAGATGAACGGCCCCGTTTTCACGGATGAGGCTTTGGTCTTTGGGTCGGCTTCGCGCTCTAGAATTTCATCGGTGAATTGCATGATTGCTGTGTGATAAAAGGCGCTACGGGTGGGGTGCGCGGACAAGATGCGCGCGGCCTCGATTAGCTCAAATTCTGCGGCGGTGAATGCTACATCAAGGCCTGCATCGTCTAGCGGCTGCTCTCTCATGCGTTTAATAGCCATGATGGCCCATTCTGGAAACCCTTTAGAAAACCATTGATCTACAGTGCCTTTACTGACGCCGATTTCCTGGGCAAGCCATGCGCGGTCTTTCTGGTTATTGGCTAGCCAGTTTTTGAGTTCGTCCTTTGTCATTGGCTAATTTTGGCGAGATTTGATGAATCATCAAGTTTTAGTTTGACGATTGATGAATCATCAAATATTGATTTGATGTTACATCAAACTATGAGAACGACAATCCTAGAAGAATTGAATCTGCCAGAAGAACGCAGGGCGGCCTTGCAACGCGAGAGCGTGCGCACTGGCAAGCCTGTTTCAATCCTGGTTCGTGAATGGGTGCTTCAGCTTTCGGAGCAATTGGCAAACGCAAGCACGGCAAGCGCCGAGGAGGTGCGGCCATGATCTACGGCAATGATCGAGTGACTGACCGTGCAGCGGCCTTTTATGCGCGGCTACGGGCTGAGAGTCCCAGAGCTAAACGCCTGAGGGCTGCGCGTGAGCTGCGCGCGGCTGCTCTGCTAGAGCTGCACCGGGCCCTAATGGGCGGGCTAATGCTGGCGCTGATCTTTGTCGTTTTTGCCGTCCTATGATCTCCGCGCCTGTCTCTGAGCTGACGTACATATCGGCGGCGTCTCTTTTTTTAGCGGCTGGCTTCCAGGCTGCGGCCGGGTGGCCTCTGCCCGATGGCTCGCTGCCTGTGGGCGGTGCTGGGCTGGGTGGTGCCATGCATCTCATGACGCCCGACGCCTGGCGCGAATACCGTGACCTTTGCGCGGGTGAGCGGCTCGCCCAAGTGGGCCACTGAAGCGCGGCCCTTTTTCTTTTTTTGCTATGGCTAAAACTGACTCACAAATGGACCTAACGGACCTGCTGCGCCGTGGCACCTGGTCAGCGGCTGAGGTGGCCGCACTGCTGGACACTCCGCGCGCGATCGTTGACCGTTGGTGCGCTGTGGGCCTGCTGCCTGGTGCGGAGCTGCTGCGCGGTGAGTGGCAGATTAGCGGGCGCTCTCTTTTTTTATTTTGTGGCCGAAGGATTGAGCCGCATTATTCGCCGGAGACTGTGGCCGGCCTGCTGGACAAAACCGCGGACACGGTGCGCGACTGGATCAAGTCGGGCCGTATGCGGAAGGTGAAGATAGGCACGGCTAAAAGTGCCTCGGTCCTGATTCCTGAAAGCGAGCTGAGGAGGTGGCTGAGCCTATAGCCTATGAAACGCAAGGCCAAACGTGATGAGAGCCTACTTGCTGGCGAGGCGGCACAAGGGCTGCTGCTGGATCTGGGGGAGCATCCGCTAGAAGCTGAGGCACGACTGACCAAACGCTGTACCGGGCAGCTGCTTTACGAGCGGGACCGGCGCGTTTATGATGATCTTTTGCAGGCGCTAGCGGCTGGCAAGTCGGTGCGTTACTGCATGAAGATGTGGGGCCTCGGCACTCACACAGTCTTGGCAATTGCCCGGCGTGAGCGTTTAGAAGTAGCAACGCGGAAGGCGGCGCTGGCGGATGCCATGTTGCTGGGTGCGGAAGTTTACGCAGAGCGCGCGCTTGAATTAGCTGACAGCTGCGACGATGCGTATCAAGCGGCCGGAACTGCCAAGATGTTAGCGGAGACTAGCAACCTCATGAGGGGCCAAGCCACAAGCATTATGGGCGCGGTGGTGGTGCATGTGGACGCTAACGCGATGGCCGAACGCCTAGCCCAAAAGGCGCGGCAAATAGATTGTGAGGCGCGGGAAATCTCACCATTGGCTGCGGAGGCGCTCGGCGCGGGGTCGGATCTGGGGGCACTGGATGTGCAAGCCACTGTGTCAAGGTGTCAATCTGCTGATTATGAGGTTGTTAAGTTGACGCGTGACACTCTAGGAGACACTGAGCAGGGCGCGGCGGCGGCTGGACTGGCTACGGGTGACGCTGCTTTGACAGGGGGAGGGGGGGGGCGTGGGCCTGCGCCGGTGGCTGCATCTATATCCTTTAACCAAGATGAAATTTTATGACCATTGATTCCATTCTGCGATCGGCTCCAAGGCGGGCTACACGAAAAAAAAAAAGAGGGGGCGGCGGCGGCTGCTGCTGCGGTGTGGGCGATTGCTCGCGCGGATTACTCAGAGCGGGGGCGCACCTTGATAGGGCGGGTCCAGAGTTCTGGGCAGGTGTGCTTCATCCACTTGCTGGGGCGGGGCGTGACGCCTGCTCAATTCACTCTTCCGGTGCTGCTGGAATGCATGCCGACGGATGAAGGCACGGTCTTCAAATATGCACGGGCGGCGGCTTAACGATTTTCAAATAGAAACCAACCAACTATGTCAGAACTGATTTGTCCACATTGCAGGCTTTCCAATGGGATTGACTGCCAAGAGAAGGAGTGTCCTGAGTGCTTTGTGCCCAGGACTTGGCAACGGCCTATCCTTGAGATTACCATGGATCTGGAGCGGTATGAGGCGCTGATTCTGCGGATAGCTGGCTCTACAGTTAGGGCTTCATCGTTTGAGGAGGCGGACAAGCTGGCGCGCTTGATAAGCGAGGAGGCTCTGAATATCCGGACCAAGCAAAAAAAAGGGGGGCATCACGATGTCGGTCTCTGAACGCTGTGAGGCGATCCGCAGGCAGGCGGGTGTAATCCGTGGGCATCTCACTGAGCTGCGCGGTGTGGTGCCTGGGGATGAGCTGATGGAGGCGCAAATGCATCTGCTGAGCCTGACGCTGGAGGTGAATCAGGCGGAGGCACGGCAACACAAACCAACGACAGACGCAACAAGCCGAGTGCTGCGGGACGGCAAGAAATTGGCAGCCAATGACATCGATTAACGAATCTACTATGAACGAATTAAAATCAAAAAGTGAACTGCCTACTGAGCTGGCTGTGTATGTCTGCGAGGTCAGAGAAGGCAATACTCTGTGGCCTATCTTGCGGGTTGATCAGCGCCAGGATCAGCATGTGAAATTTGTGTCTGGTCGCCGTAACGCGGCGAAGGGCTTGGCTGTGCTGAAACAGGCTTTTGAGCTGTGCCTAGAGGCTACGACGGAAATGGCCCAAATGAAGGAGGGGCAACGCTAATGCACACTTACACTCGCCATCTCGGAGACTATGCCAAAGACACGCGGCAGCTAAGTTTAACTGAACACGGAGCTTACAATGTGCTGATGGATTGGTGTTACAGCACTGAACGCGCACTGCCAACTGATGAGAAGATGCTGTTTCGCTTGTGCGCAGCCTTTACGAAGGACGAACAGCACGCCGTGCTAAGCGTGATCGAGCAATTCTTTCAGGAAACCCCTGAGGGATATGTGCAGAAACGCATTGAGCATGAACTGTTTAAGGCTCATGAAAAAAGAGGCAAGGCAAAGGAGGCAGCACTATCCCGCTGGGATTCGTCCGCAATGCGAACGCAATGCGAACGCATAGCGGATGCAATGCCAACGCAAAGCGAACGACATGCAGACGCTATGCCTCGCACGCGCGCACTCCGTAATCCTATATCCTTATCCTTATCCATACCCCCTACCCCCCGTGACCGGGGGAAGTCAGGCAGGTTGGCAGAGCCATTCTTTTCTGATGAGGTGTCTGAGGCTTACCGAATGCCATTGAGGCGTTGGTTTGATTACAAGCTGGAGCAGAGGAAGGGGTATCTGCCGATTGGTTGGCAAGCTCTGCTGACGCAACAACTCCGGTTCAGCCCAGAACAGGTCGCTGCCAGTGTGGAGGCTTCGATGTCGAACAACTGGGCAGGGTTGTTCACGGAGAAGATCACGAACCCCATGAGTTCATTGCAAGGTTTGAGCTGGCAAAAAAAAGAAAAAGAGGCGGCGCTGGCGGATGTTCCTGAGAGCCGGGGGACGGGGGCTCCAGACGGCTGGGAGCTGGCGATGGTCGAGCTTTGGGGGGATGACTGGCAGGAGGTTTATGCTGCCTGGGAGTTGATGCCACAGGCGGACCAGCGACAGGTGCGCGCTTGGCTGGATAGCCGAAAAGAGAAGGGGGGCGAGCTGGTATGAAAACTTACCTTCAGATGGACGGGGATAAGCTCGTCGAATACGTGGAGAAGCGAGAGTATGACGCGGTTGTGCTGGCGCTGCGCGATGCTCACAATAGGCTTGAGCAACAGCTTCAAGATGCGGTTAAGCGGTTATTGGAAGTTAATGACGAAGCTATCGAATCCGCCTACTGGTCGAGTTGGACTTCGACTCAGATTGTCCGTAACCTTTTTATCTCAGCCGCGAAAGGAGAGCAGCCATGAGTGAGTCTGTGTATGGCCGGAAGCGGTTTGAGGAGGCTGGGGCTGAGGAGCTGCTGGCGGGGGTGAATAAGGCGCTGCCGTTTTCTGATGAGGCGGAGAAGGGTGTGCTGTCTGCGATGATGCAGGATCCTGAGCGCTGGGTGCTGGAGGTGCGTGGTAAGCTGACGCCTGATGCGTTTTACCATGAGGGGAACCGGACGATTTATGCGGAGATGCTGAGCCTGGTGGATGGTAATAAGCCGCTGGATCCGGTGTTGATCGGTGAGGTTCTGAAAGGTAAGGAGCTGCTGGAGCGATGCGGCGGGGCGGCGGGGATCATGGACATTTACACGTTTGTGCCTTCGGCGCGTAATGCGGCGCATTACGTCAAGGTGGTGCAGGATAAGTGGCTGCTGAGGCAGTTGATCCATGAGTCTGCTAAGACGGTGGATGCGGCGCAGAGGATTGGCGAGGCTGGGCCGGTGGATGTGGTGGAGATGATTACCCAGGCGGAGTCACGGATCTTTAGCCTAGTGGAGAGGTCGGCTGCTCTGGGTGAGAGCCGTGAGGGGGCGATTATTGCGCAGGCGGGTGTGGATGCTTGGGTGGATCATTTGCAACGGACGATCGATAATCGCGGCAAGGTTCTTGGCTTAACGACGGGCATTCATGAGATCGATCAGACGCTGCACGGCATCGATGACGGTGAAGGTGAAATTTGTGTGATCGCTGGACGACCGGCGATGGGGAAGACGGCGATGGCAGGGACGATCGCTAGCCATTTGGCGGTGGATCAGAATGTGCCAGGCTTGATCTTCAGCATCGAGATGAGCAGTAACCAGCTTTACACGCGGTTGGTGCTTGGGCCTGCGGGTGTGGATACGAGTAAGGCGGTGACGGGGCACTTTTCACGCGGGGACCATGACGCGATTGCTACGCAGTCGAAAAAGTTAAGGGCGTCGCCGCTGCTGGTGTGTGCATCGTCTGCGGTGAGCACGGCTGACCTTCGGGCTCAGGTGCAGTTGGCAAAGCGGCGGCATGGGATCAGGTGGATCATGGTGGACCATTTGCACTTGGTGAAGTCGGCGGATTACCGGGCGCAGGCGGATGAGCGGATGCGGCTGGTGGAGGTGATGGAGACGCTGCAATACCTGAAGAAGGAGCATAAGCTGGGGATCTTTCTGCTGGTGCAGATGAATCGTGAGAGTGACAAGAACCCTGGTAAGCCGCCGGTGCTGGCGGATCTTGCAGGAAGCGCGGCGATTGAGCAGTATGCGGATCACTGCATCTTCATTCACCGCGAGGATGAGTATGTGAAGTGGCATCGACTGGCTGAGGATAAGCAGAAGGCTTGGCAGTCGCAGATTGAGCCACGCCGTGGTCGCAGCCCTGCGCTGTGGTCGGATGGGTTGAAGTATGATGAGGAGAGCGGTGGCTTTGCCCGGCAGGACTACGAGGAGAAGGCGATGCTATTTGTGCGGAAGAACCGCCGTGGTCCGACGCCCGAACTGCAAGTGCGGTATGTGAAAGAATTCACAAAGTTTGCGACGCGGATGCCGAGTCTGAACAGCACGAACCCGCTGGATTGGCAGATGGGCAGTTATTCGACGCACACGCCGAAGCGGGAGAAGTCGAGCCACTCTGTGAGTAAGGCGCGCATGGAAATGGACAGTGTTTTTGAAGATTAACCAAACTAACCAACGAACAAACAACGATGAATACGATTATACTGAAAGGCAATTTGACGCGGAATCCTGAGGTGAAATACACGCCTAAGGGGACGGCTATCTGTGAATTTGCGATGGCAACGAACCGCCGATGGATCGATGAGAGCGGTCAGAAAAAGGAGGAGGTGACGTTTCATGAATGCCGATGCTGGGGGAAGTCCGGTGAATCTATTGGGCAGCATTTTGTGAAGGGGAGACCGATATTGATTCATGGCCGCCAAGCACAGGAGCTCTGGATCGATAAGGCAACCCAGAAGTCACGCAGCAAGACACTGAATATTGTAGAGCATTGGGAGTTCTGCGGTGAGTCACGGGGTGCAGCAGGTGGGGGTGCGCGTGAGGCGGCACCGGCTCCGCGTCCTGGAGTGGGAAATGCGACGGGCAAGGAGACGATGGATGAGGTCTTTGGTGAGACTCCATCTTCTGGCGATGACATTCCGTTTGGGCGAACAGGAATTGAGCTATACGAAGACCTCCAAAACTTCCTGCACACACAACCATGAACACACCAGAACAAATAAACGACGGCGGACCAGCCTTCCCAAACCTTGGGTATAATGCTGATAAAAATTACAATGGCATGTCCCTCCGCGACTGGTTCGCAGGACAGGCTTTGGCTGGAATGTTAGCGGCAAAAGATAAAAGCTTTTGCGTTGAGGATATTTGGATTTTTGCCGACAGAATAATTGCCTCAAGGGAGGTGAAGCCATGATGACCCCCCGCAAACAATATGCCCTGCAATAAATTTAGAAACCTAACAACTATGAAGACGACTGAATCATCAAGATTTTCACGGTTTATGCAGGAGCATGGGCTGTATCGAGCAGGCTTGGGCATTGAAGGTGTGGCTGAGATGCGGAAGCTACAGGCTGAGCCTGAGCCGCTGCTGCCACGCAACCGAGGCGGGTCTGCGGCAACGAGCACGCTGAAATTTTTGGGTCAGATGATCCGGCACGGCTTTGCTGAGCTGCGGAAGGATGAGGGGCTGTATTACCTGCTGCCTGCTGGAGCCGATTGGCTGAAGCAGGTGGATGCTGTTTTGAACGTCCAGGATAAGACACGCAAACCTTAGACTTTGATATGGCCGCTGAAGTTCCAAAGCACTGTCTCCAGGCTCATTGTTCACCCCGTTGGGTGATCGAGTTCCGCGAATGCGGGGTGTGGGATACGCTCGATGAGGCCGACGATGAAGAAACCGCGATCATGCTGGCATCTCACTATGTTGAATTTCACCGTGATGAAAACCTCAGAATATCAACGCCAGACAATCGCTTGCTTTAGAACCTAGTATTGCGACTTCACAGGGGGACGCTCCGATGGTGAAGGGACTGTAGAAGACATAAGCCTACGGCGCTGCCTCCCGGCGTAACAACAGCGGAGGAAACTTTTGACCTAACTAACGATGACTCTGGAAAAACAACTGTTATTGAAACAATCGAAGCCGCTTACCAAGAGGCGGAGCGCATTGTGCAAATCGCTCTCGACGCTAAAGCCGATGAGTAAATACCGATGCAACTCCTGCGGCAAAACCGTGATGCGCGAATTCTCGAAACGGTGGATGAAATCACTGTGCGAGGCGACGGGGAAAGATGTGCGCATCTGGAGGCATAACGATTAAATTCTGCCGACCGAAGGGGCGGCGAAAAAGCCATGAAAACAGAATCGACTACATCCGCCCCGAAGGTTGGCAGCAGTGCCCTTGTTCGGCATTGCAAGAAGTGCCTCGCTGTCACGGCGTTTGACCTGGATGCGACTTGCGCAAATGAAAGGGCGCTAAGAATGCGAGGGCAAACCGTAAGGATCATGGATGCTGCTGAAGTTTTGGGTATGAAACTCGAACGCTGCAAGTGTCTGCCGAACGTAAAGATGAGGGACACGGCTGAGAACGGCCCTCGCAAACACTCTGACCTATGAAAAACCACCACACACCGAACTCGCGGCAAGTAGCCGTGTTCCTCTCCATCGCCTTGTTGGGCTCCGTCGTCTTTTTGACGGGCTGCACTCAAAACGAAACGAGGGTAAGCGACGCATGGCTCCGCGCAAAATACACGGAACGCCTTTTGGCCACGCTGAAAGAGTCCCAATTTGCCGGAGACGCCGAAACGGGCGTGACTGGCGGCGCGGACGTGGTGCGTGAGTTGTCGGCAATATCGACCGCGGCCTTCCCCGATGGCGAATACATGCTCATGTCGGGCAACCATGCGCGGAAAATAGCAGGATGGGAGTTCGTGGGGCAAAGCTGGTGGCCGGGAGTGGTGATGACGATTTATCGCCGTTTGCCCAACGATGAGATGACGAGCCCCCACAACGAAAGGAAATGATGTGACCAATCCGAATACTCAACCAAAGCCAAAACGCCAAATGCTACAAGACGCTGTGGGGGTCGTCGTCCATCGTCTTGTTCGGCTTTTTCGGTGCGCGATCATTGGGCACGTAGTCTATCCCTGTGACCACTCAGGGGCCAGCCTAATGCGCCGCACGGAGGAAGGCATTGAAGCGGAATGCGACCACTGCGGTAAAACAATCCGAGCAACCTGCGGGCTTGAACTCTGCGGGCTGGTGTGGTGCCGGAAGCCGAACATTGTCGAACAGAAACAAAAATGAATCTTCACGCCATCCGCTTGATACAAAATAACTGACCTGCCAGAATTATGACTCTTGAGAAACAACTGTTACTGAAGCATTCGGAGCCGCATCCGCGTATTTTGCCACTGGATGTGGTGAAGGTGGAGGAGCTGCTGAAGAGGCGGGGTGTGGATGGGACTTTGCTGCCGGAGGCGATGGCGGAGCTGCGGGAGATGGCGCTGTGGCGTGACCGGGCGCTGATGCTGGATGAGACGTTTGTGGAGGCACGGGCTGAACGGGCGCTGGAACGGCACCCACGATTGCGGCTGCTGCCGATCAAAGACTTGTGGGGAATGATCGAGGCGGGGGAATCGGCAGATGTGATTGCTTGGGGTCAGGGGCGACATCAAGAGCTGGAGCTGGAAACGAGTGATCGATACAATTACGGGTGGCGGGGTGATCCTGGGCTTTCGCGTGAGCTTGGCGGTGGCTGGAAGCGGGCGGTGGATAGCGTCAATGCGGTGAAGCGGCTGAATCAGCGGTGGATCCCGAAGATTCTGTGCATGGGAGGGAATGGCTCAAGCAAGTCGGAGTTCATGCCGTGGTATGCGATCCAGCAGATGGTGAAGCATAAGGATTACCGGGTGGTGGGGCTGTGCCCGTCTGAGAACTGGGCGCGCGAGGTGATGATGAGCCGGATGTTTTGGAACCTGCCGGTGGAGTGGAGGCCGGAGATTACGGGGAAGGCGAAGAGCGGGATCACGGGCAGCATTTCTTACACGGAGAAGATGGGGTTCTCTGAGAATAAGTTCATCCTGCCGAATGGTTCGCGCTGCACGTTCATGTTTTATGAGGATGGAAATCCGAAGGCGCTGGAAGGCTTGGAGCTTGACCTGGTGCTGGCAGATGAGGAGGTGGGGCTGAACTGGCTGGAGGCGGCGGAGTATCGTCTGGTGCGCCGTGCGGGGACGCTGCTGGTGGGGTTCACGCCGATCAGTGGTTATGGTCCGACGGTGAGTTATTTTCGCGGGGCGACTCCAAAGGTGATGGAGACAATGGAGACGGAGCTGGTGTGCCTGCGTGAGGTGGAGGGGAAGAGGGGACCGGAGGTGGTGGAGGCGGCGTTCTGGGATCAATCGGTTGAGGGTCGAGTGGTGGGCCAGAAAGTAATTCCGCTGATGGAGAATGGGGCGGATCCGACGAAGCGGATTGTGTATTTTCCAACGAAGTGGTGCTGTTACCCGGCGGGAAATTATGAGACGCTGCGTGAGGAGTTTGGGACGAAGCGAGCGAGCATTGCGAAGATGCTGGAGCGTGGTCATGGGATACCGACGAAGGTGCGGGATGCGGCGTTTCCTCTGGTGAGCTTAGAGGCCCATGCGGTGCCGTTTTGTGAGCGGCCTAAGGTGGAACCAAAGGTGACGTGGTGGAATGTGCTGGATCCTGCGAGTGGTCGTAACGCTTTTCTGCAATGGTGGGCGTGCTACGAGGATGGCCGGAAGATTCTGGAACGGGAATGGCCGCAGCAGGATGATTACATTCCTGGTGTGGGTCAGCCGGGGCCGTGGGCGGTGGTGAGCACGAAGACGCGGAAGAAGGATGGGGATCGTGGACCTGCCCAGGAGCCGTGGGGGCTAACGTATGCGCAGATGGCAGAAGAGATCGTGCGTGTGGAAGTGGAGCTGGGACGGGAGGTGGAGCTGCGCGGGGATGGGACAGGGATCACGGTGTTTCGACGGATCCTGGACTCTCGTGCTGGGAATGTGGAGAGTCATGGGACGACGATTGCGAAGGAGTTCCACAAGGTGGGGCTGCGCTTTGATGATGCGAGCGGGAAGCAGATCAATATCAATGCGAACAGTAACAGCGACAATGTGGCCGGCATTACTCTGATCAACAATGCGCTGGGCTATGATACGAAGCGGCCACTGGGACCGCTGAATGTGCCGAAGCTGATGGTGCGCTATGAACCGCCGGACCCTGACAAGGGGATTGCAGAGCGCGGCTGCGCGAATACTTGGTTTAGCCTGACGAGCTGGACGGGTGCGGATGGTGGGGCGGGTGCGTGCAAGGATCCGGTGGACTGTGCGCATTATTTCCTGCGGGATGAGCCGCGTTATGTGGAGCCGCGCATCACTCAGGCGCGGAAGTGGGGTGGCTATTGATGCTGTTGACAATGTGGAAAGGTCTGCCATTCTCGCCACTGAAGGGAATGGTGAGGGTGATTTTTTATGAACACTCATGGCTGAACGCCTACCTGAAACAACGCTGCCTCAGCAGCCGATGAATGGCTTTGCTGTCTCCGATGTGATCGCTGAGATGCAGGCTGCACTGACGGATGCGGGAGCATTCATCCGCCGGATGGCCCAAGCCGAGAAGACTCGCTTGTGTGATCGACCTGGCAAGGATGGCACCGGGCGAAAGCATGATACGGCCAAAGAAGAGGCGACGCCCTGGGATGGTGCTGCGGATCATGATGTGTATCTGACGCAATGGCTTATCAAGCTGCGGACGGCGATGCGCCTAGCGGCGCTGAAACGTGGGACGTTTTCGGTGCGGCCGATGGAGGGCACAGATGCGGCACGGGCGCAGTCGCTAAGATTGGTGATGATGTATTACCTGAGCGGACCGATGGCGAGCATGATGCCGGTGCATGGGACGCGTGCGGGATCGTGGGCGGACCGCTACGGGCACAGCCTGATGTATGTGTGCTGGAAGCGTGAGCGTGCGGTGGAGGCACGGACGGTAACAAGGCAACAGCTGATCCAACTGGCGATGGAGCAGGGTCTGCAAGAAGCGGGCGCTGCGGGCCTAGAGATCACGCCGGATGTGGAGGAGATCATCGCAACGAGCACTCAGCAAGACTTTGAGGAGCGGGTGATGAATAAGGCCGAAGAGGGCAGCGTGGCGGAGCTGATGCTGATTTTTGATACGGGCCTGCGGGACCGTGGTGCGGAAGGCAAGAAGGAGGCGCTGCGTGTGGTGCGTGAGTTCCGTAAAGGAGCAGAGAGCGTGCGCTACATTACGAGCGTGATCAAAGCGGATCATCCGGTGTGGGAGGCTCTGCAACCGTTCGTGGATGTGTTCTATCCTGCCGAGACTGAGTTTGAAGATAACCTGGACAGCGCACGCTGGATCGCACGGACGAAGTGGCTGAGTGTGCAGCAGCTGCGCGAGCAGGCGCAAGAGCTTGGCTGGGATCCAAAGTGGGTGGCTGAGGTGGAGAAGAAACGTGGCCGTGCGGCGATGTTTACGGAGACGAATAAGGCGCGCGGCTGGATCATGGGCGGTGCGGGTGTGGGCTGGAATGTGAGCAGTCGCCTGTCAGGTGAGAGTGAGCGCAACCTGGTGCAGATCATTGAGCTGTGGGACCGGAGCAGCACGCCTGATGGGCTGCGCGGGACTTACCATACGGTGCTGCACGCGGATGTGCCGAAGCTGGTGGGCAAACGTGAGCTGCTAGAATACTGGAGCGGGAGCTACCCGTTCGTGGCATTCACGCATGAGATGGATGAACGCTTGTTGTTAGCCAACCGAAGCTTGCCGGACTACACGCGCGCGCCGCAACAGGCGATCGAGGCGCAGTGGAACAGCCGGACGGATGGGGCAAGCCTGAGCACGGTGCCGCCATGGACGGGGCCACCGGAACTGCGCGGGACGCGGATTCACCCTGGGGCTTACATTGAGCAGTGGCGCAGTGGCGGTGTGCAGGCTTTCCAATTGCCTTCGCCAGATGGCCGAAGTGTGGAGATCGAGCGGACGATTCGTGGCTTTGTGAATCAGCTTTATGGGGTGCCGAGTAATGAGGTGCCGGATAGTATTTCGATGATGATGGGCCAGAGTGATATGGACTGGTATCTAATGGGCATTTCTCAGGCGCTGCGGCTGACGGCGATTCTGGTGCAGCAATACATGCCGGTGCTGACGGGTGCGCGGATTACGGGGACGCAAAATGTGTTCAATGCGAGCCCGGATGATGTGCGCGGGAGCTACGACTTTGTGATGAAGTTTGATGTGCGTGCGCTGGATGTAGAGTGGACCAAGGAGCTGCTGACATTCGTGAAAGACTTGTTGTTACCGCTGGACCGTAATGGCCAGATCAAGACGGGGCCGCTGCTGGAGTTTGGCTTTAGTGTGCTGGATCCGTCACTGGCTGCGGCAGCGATCATGCCTGATACGGCTGCGTCTGCGGATGCTTCTAAGGAGGCACGCCAGATCATGGACAGCATCTTCAGCGGTGGCGATGGTGAGGAGCCTGCGCCTAGCGGTGAGGACTATGCTGGCAAGGCTAAGACGATGATGGATGAGCTGATGAAGAGCCCGGCGCGCATGCAGATGCTGCAAACGATTCCGCAATACCGTGAGGTGTTTGTGGCGCGGATGCGGCAGCTCATGGATCTGGACAATCAATACGGGGAGAATGCGCAGATTGGGCGCAGCCAGGGTGCTAGTCCGCTAGCGCCTCCGAATGAGATTGAGCAGTTCCTAGCGCAACTAGAAGCGATCCCGAACCCTGAACCTGAGATGACTGAAGTATGAGAGCGCCACCTGTGATTGTTTACCCGCTGCATGGTTGCCAAGAGGTGATTCATGTGAATGAACGTGAAAGTTTGTTACGCGCTGGGAAGCTGCGTGAGATGGTGCGTAAGCACTGGAATGAGCCAGGGGTAAAGGCTTTCATCGAGCTGCTGGAACAGCGGACGGCACGAACTCAACGGCAAGCGATTCAGCCGGGAGCGACGCAACATGAGGCGGGGCAGGCGTATGGCTTGAATGAGTTTTTGGCGCTGCTGCACGGGATCGTGGTGAGTGTGGAGAAATGAGGTGGAGGTGGGGTTTTCTGGCTGATTTCCAGTATTACCCCTGTATCCACCAAAGAGATTTACAGATACAGTTTTTGCAGGGGTCTTTGTGGCGTGGTGAACTATGTGCCATGCCTGATGATTCCGCTGAAACCGCTCCTGTCACAGAGATGACGCCTGCCACTGATGCAGGTGTCGAGGTGGCACCGGTGGAGTTGTCGCCGCGCCAGAAGTCTCGTCTGGAGAATATGCCGGACGCTGCGCGCAAGGTGATCGAGGAACGCAAGAAGGGTGCGGCTAAGGCTGAACCTGAGGCGAAAGCTGAACTGTCTGCAAAGCCTGCTAAGGCGGCGGATGGTGTGATCGATCTGAGCGCTGAGGATGAGTCTGAGTTAGTGGCCCTGCCTGAAGAGGATATGGAGATCGATGGCCTGGATGATGCAGGCAAGAAGAAGCTGAAAGAGCTGAACCATAAGACGAGCACTTACCGCCGCCGGACTCAAGAGGCGGAGAAGGTGGCGAAGGAGGCGGCTGATAAGATCAGTGCGGCTGAAGCACGCTTGGCTGAACTGGAATCTGAGTTGGAAACTACACGCAGCGCACCGAGATCAAACAACTGGTATGCGGCGGTGACGGATACGGCGCAGCTTAGCAACATTGAGGATCTGGCTAACCGTGGCTTGAAACATTTGCAACGCATGATGTTAGACCCTTATGCGGACAAAGAGTTCACTTTCCTGGACGGTAGTGTGCGGGATCTGACGGCTGATGATCTGGACAATTTTACGACAGCAATCACGCATGTGAATGAGCAGCGTGAGGCGCTGAAGAAACGCGGTGCTAGCCAGGAATCGGCTAAGAGTCTGATCACGCGACTGAGCAAGATTGAGGGCTTTGAAAGCCTGCATAAGAAAGCGCAGTCGGCTGACTGGGATCACGATCGCCCGACGCTGGCTGCGAAGCTGGCTGTGGCTGAACTGGCGCTGAGTGGCCAGTATGTGCTTGTGCCGAAAGGCAAGACTTTGGAGAAGGCAGCCGGGGCGAATAGCCCGGCCCAGATTGCGGATATGGCTCCAGCCTCCGCTCCTACTAAACCGGCTGCAAAGCCGCCCCGTGAAATCGCAGGCACCATGCCGTCTGCTTTCCAGGGCGATGACTTTGAGGCTGCCCTGAGCTCTGCCAAGGCGAGAGCGGCGAGGGGCGACCCCACGGCTGTGAGGGATATGCTGAGGATCAAGCGGGAACGCCGCGAGTCTCAGTCTGCGGCATGACCAACAACCCCAACTTTTAGAAATCTACTTTTATGGCCCAAACTAATGTGAGCACCCTTCCTGTGGTGCATGAAGACCTCTCCGATGAATTGGCAGTGATCAACGCTGCTGCAACGCTGTTCACTTCGACCTGTCCTCGCGGCCCTGCTGCGGAGAACAGTGAGTTCAAATTTGCGATGGACAAGCATAAGCCTGGTCGCCTTGGCGGCTTGGCTGAAGGCACGTCTGTAGATCGCGCGAATGTCACCAATTTCCTGGAGGACCGCAAGCAACACAGCGGTATCGTCCAAGAGTTCCGTGAGCAATACGGTGTGTCGAAACGTGTGAGCGTGACGATGAAGCCTGCCGGTGTGACAGACGCTTACAATGAGTCTGAAGAGAAGGCGATGGTGACGATGAAAGAAGACATGGAGCTTACTTTCCTTTCCCAGCAGGAAGCTCAGACTGGCAGCACTTCGGCTGCTTATCTCTCCTGGGGGATCAGCCGCACGATCGATAGCGGGGCTCAGCCGAACCTTCCGGTGGATGCGGCTTTCCGCCCTTCCGCAAACAATGTGCTTTCCAAAACTGCGGTGACTGACATCACTGAAGCGGATATGAGCCTGATGATTCAGCGCTTGTTTGAAAGCAAGAAGACGGGTGTGGACGCTAAGGCTTTCTGCACGCCTGACTTTGCCACGCGCTTTGATTCGTTCTTCAAGGAACATTCAACCGCTGGCAGCACGGTGCCGGTCCGCTCCTTCCAGTTCGCTGGTGGAGCTACGATGTATGAGCAGGCGGTCACTTCATACAAGACCCGTTTCGGTAAGGTGGACATCATTCCGACCTTGCTGCTCAATGGTGTGCGCGGTGCGGCCAGCCTGGCTGGTGCTGCGACTGTCAATACCAGCACGACGGTGACGGTGACGAGCACGGCTGGTCTGCAAAAGTTCATGCGCATCTATGGCTCTGGCATTCCTGCTGGCGCTCATATCGTGAGCATCACAAATGCGACGACCTTTGTGATTTCGGCTGCGGCCACAGCAACGGCTAGTCCGACTCTCCGCTTAGGCGAGCTGGATCATGCGCTGTTCCTGGACATGAGCGTGCTGGAACTGAAGATCAATCAGGCTCCACAAAGCACTGACTTGTCTCCTGACGGTAGCGGCCAGCAAGGTTACCTGGATGCCTTCACGGCTCTGTGTAACCGCCTGCCGATCGTGCATGGTAAGATCAATACGGCTGCTGCCTAAATCCCTGTGACTGCCCGGCAGGTGTTGGAGTTTTTTGGAACCCTTCACCCTCACCATTCTCTCTACCCTGCCGGGTGGTCCACTCCTGCTTTTGACTTATGTGGAACCCAGACGTTGAACCCACTTTTGGCTTTGCGCGCTATGCAAGACTGCATGGTCTGAGCAAGGCACGGGAGTGGTTAGTCCGCTTGGAGTATGAGCATAAACGCCAGAAGATGGAGGCGCACGCGATCGAGCTGGCTCTGGCCAAGGATGCGGAGCGCAGAGGTCCGAATAAGATATGCGAGGAGATGGGTGATGCTGAGGTGTCTTGGCAGATGGCGAAGTATTCCTACTGGGAACTAAACCGAAGCAGTGTGCATGAGCGCGGCTGTGTGGGTGGTGAGCTGATGAATGATAGCGATTACATGCGCTACTTTCTGAAGACGAACCCTGAGTGTGCGCGCAAGAATGTGAGCGGTAAGATCATGAGCGGCTGGAATCCAAGCCTGGAAGAGGCGGCGGCTGAAGGTAAGCAACAACGCGAGAAGGAGGTCATCATTTCTGCATGAGCCGTCCTTCTTCTAATTTTTTGACGGTGTTTGAGGAGCTGGGTATGGCCTGTGGCCAGTTCACGCCTTCAGACATTAACAGTAATCCGGCGGTGCAACTGGAGCTGCTGAGTTGCTTTCACCGCGCTTATGCGAAGGGCTACAATGAACGGTCCTGGGAAGATGCCTGGACTGGTGCGACGGTGGTGCCGGTGAACCGGCTGGTGACGACGGCACAGATCAGTGAAGCACGGAAGTATGAGGTGTGGACGAAGGATCCGCGTGATCCTGGGAATGAAGCGCGCCCGGTGCGGTATGTGACGGCGGCTTCTGGCCTGACTCTGCTGACGGATGAGGACAGTGTTTACATTCTGAGCCTGCCTGCTGGTCCTCGGTTTACTTATACGGCGTGGGTGACTGCAACGGTGTATGCGGTGGGGAATCTACGCCGCTTTACGGACGGCCAGGTGTATCAATGCCTGCTGGCCCATACGAGCGGGACTTTTGCGACGGATTTAGCCGCTGGTAGATGGAGTGTGGTGCCGTGCTTAGCGGTGCTGCATGAGTTCGTCATCGAGTATGGCACGGGCTGCTGGGAACTGAATAAAGGCAATACGGCCACCGGCGCAACACGACGCAAGGATGCGCTGATCAATTTGGAGCGGATCGCTCAAGACGAACATTTCCGAACCGCCACGCATTTGTGGCAACCCCGATAATCTTATGAATACGTTTCCGACTCAATCTAGCAACGCACCGAATAACTTTACCGTCGGCACGACAGACAGCACGGTCTTTACCCTTGCCCAGGGAGAGGTGGGCTTTATCCAGAATCTGGATGATGCGGCTCTGGCTGTGAAGCTGGGTGAGTCTGCCAGCACGACGAGCCTGAGCATGATCCTGCAAGCGGGCACCGCTGCGGATGATGGTAAGGGCGGGTTTACTTATATCACGGATTACATCGGTCCGGTAAGTGTGGCGGCCATGAGTGGCAGCCCACGATTCATGGCTTGGAAACGCGCTATTGGTTAAACCGCTATGCTTTACGCCGCCTCTAAAATTATCAACCTGCTGGCCCCAAGACTATTTGGTTTCGGGACAGGCCCCGGCGGTGCGTCAGATGGTGATCCTACGCCCGGATTGTTTGATTACCTGCGGCCTGACGGAACCAGTTATTACCTGCGGCCTGACGGCACTAGCTACTTTACCCGACCTTAACTACTATGCCTAACCTAACAACATCAGCCGACATTGATACCTTCATGGGTTCGGCAACTAATGCAGCGGCAAGAACCAATCTCGGAGTTCTCCCACTCACAGGCGGAACGCTGACGGGTGCTTTAACTCTGCCTAACTCAATCTTTACTGGGCTTTCGCTTATAGGTTCACAGGCAACGCACACGATTGACGTTTCAACGACTTGGAACACAAATGGGAATCCAACTTTGATTTATGGACGTGCTACCAATACAAATAGCGGTGCAAGCAGCAATTTAATTGACCTTGGCACGGTAGGCAGTGGGTCAATATTTAGAGTTTCCAAAGATGGAGCTATAACAACCGGAAGCGGAACTAGTCTTGTTTTAACAAGTGGCGCTGCTTTTCCAAAATTTGTCGGGCCAAATTGGAGTTTTACAAATGCGGCAAACCCCGGTGCAGGGTATTGTTACATCGCACCCGGTAAAATACACATTAGTCAAGCTACCGGAGCTTCGTCCATAATTTTAGTTAGTGCCGCCGCCAACACTCTCCAGCTAGGTGAAAACGCAGCGTCTGCCGTCGAGCAGACAATCAAAGCACACGATGTCACTTCAGGAGCTGGTGCCAACCTGATCCTTAGCGGTGGCACGGGTAGTAGCGGTAATCCTAACGGCAAAATTGTTGTAACCAGTGATATTCAGCAAACTACCGCAGCGAGAACAGTTAGATTGACCGTTAGCGGTACACAATCATTTCCTCACTCAGATTTCTCATTCCCTTCTAACGGAGTTTTTAGAGCTGCTGAGGTGTCAATTTCCGGAACTAATGATATTTTCTTTCAAGGGTTACCAGCCACATCGGCAGGGTTTACAATCCTAGAGAGTTGGTCTGGTGCTGGTCTTGTCTTGCAAACTGGCAACACCGCAATGCCTATTTCATTCAGAACTAATCGCGTTGAGCGAATGCGGTTTTTTGGCAGTGGTGGCTTATTTGTTGGAGCTACTCCAACTGACCCGGGTGCTAACAATTTAGCAGTTCAAGGCTCTGCCACCATTGGCGGCGGAACTGCTGTTGCAAAGTTGAAGCATGGCACCGCAACTTTATCATCTGGAACAGTTACCGTTTCTGATACTGATATTGTAGCAGGTTCACGAATCTTTGTGAATCGCCAGACTGACGGTGGAACGATTGGCGACAGTTACAGTATTACACGCAGCGCAGGAACCAGCTTTACGATCACAAGCAAAACAGCAAACGCAACCGCTGCGCTCGATACCTCAACTGTCAGTTATCTAATTATCAATCCTTAATCTTCATGAACATCCCACTCACACTCGACACTGAATATCAAAACGCACTCGACGGAATGCTTGCTCGCTACAACGAGTCTGCGCCTACAGTATTAACCGAACCTGAATACCTTGCTGCCATATTAAATGGTGCCATCGGCGCTGAAGTTCAAGCACGCTTTAACTCTGAAGTTGCTCGTATCGGAACTGCTGCATCTGCTTTGCCATACGAAGAACGCCAAGCGCTCATCGCACAAATCGAAGCTCAATTACCATGAACCCATCCGAACTACGCATCGAAATCCTAAAGCTCTGCGAGTCCTTTGCGGCTGCTGCTCAGACTGGCAATAAGCTGGTCATCGAATCCACTGCTGAAGTGGTGAAGGCCAAGGTCTTAGAACTTATCCCAGACGACTCATCTGTTTGTGAGCCAAATCCACAATCCATCACCGAATGATTAGATGCCTAGCACGATGACTTCCAATCTGCGCGACCTGATGAATCAGCACCGGAACTATCTGGTGGGGGTGGCGCTGGAGCGTGGGATGAACTGGAAGGCAGCGGACGCGGCGGTGGAAAAACTGTTTGCGGGTCTGCAACGCCCTGGGGTGAGGCTGACGATGGATGATCACGGTGTGAGCAGGGCGTGGCTGGTGACTAGGTTACGTTTACAACTTAGCCGTCCGAAGTGGTATCAATTTTTGTTAGCTCCTTTTCACGCATGAGCACTCGCATTGAATCACGCATTTTACTGGTCCTAGGTGTCATTACGGCGCTGCTGACGATCGGCTCTAATCTGCTGACTCTGGGCGAGCTCAAGGGGACGGTGATGGCGCAACTGAAGTCTCATGATGAACGCCTAGACATTCATGAGGCGCATATCACGACGCAGGCGGAAGAGATCGCGGTGATTAAGGGCAGACTTTCTGGGATTACCTCACGACCTGGGACGGTCCCAACCAAGGTGGCGGATGCTGCCAAGAACAAAGCAACGAAACTGGAGAACTGACACTATGAAACCGATTACAAACTGGAAGACGACGATTCTGGGAGCTGTGTTTGCGGCTCTGGTGGCGGTGCAAACATTCACGTCTGCGGGCGGTGACATCAGCGATTGGAAACAGTGGCTGATCCCGGTGCTGATCGCTGGGATCGGTGCGCTGATGCCGGATCCAAAGTCGGGCAATGGTGGCACGAAGCTGCCGCTGCTGATGCTGTGCTTTTTCTGCCTGTGCTCCTGTGAAACGATGACCCCTGACCGAACGCGTGCGCTGGCAGATGTGGGCTTGGCGATTCTGGAGTCCAGGGGCTACATCGCGCCGAAGGATGCGGATGATGTGCGACTTCTTGGCAATGCGGTGATTCCTCTCAAGGAGCCGTCTGTGCTGCCAAGTAAATAAGAATTTTGAGGTGCCGCTCATGTGTCGGCATAGGAACCCAACCGCTGGGCCTCAAGAGGCGGTGACTGCCGGAGAGTCGGCTCCATTATTTCAACAGGGTGGACAAGTTGATTAAGTCACTGGGCTCATAACTCAGAGATCGCAGGTTTGAATCCTGCCCCTGTTACCATTCACGTTTCACAGTTCTCAAGATCATGACGAAGAAAGACATCATAGGCATTCAACGAAAGATCGGTGTGGTGGCCGATGGATTCTGGGGACCGAAGAGCATCGCTGCGGTGCAGGTGTATCTGCGGGCGATGATGCCCATTTATCCTGGCTGGCCTACGACTGATCAACGGGCTCTGACAAAGTTTTACGGTGAGGCTGCTGATGAAACCCAGATGCTGACGATGAATGTTTCTGAGTATCTGATGGAATACGAGGGGGCGCGTGTGAGCCGCATGACGTGTCACCGGCTGGTGGCTCCGTCGCTGAAGCGGATCTTTGCGGCGCTGCGTGCCAGCCCTTATGCGTATGTGCTACAGCATTTTGACGGCTGCTATAACAACCGCAAGATGCGCGGTGGTAACTCGCCCTCACTGCATGCGCGTGGGGCGGCCATTGACTTCATGGCGGGGAGCAATGGCAATCTGACGCCCTGGCCGACGGTGGCGACGATGCCGCTGGAGGTGATGGAGATTTTTGCGAAGGAGGGCTGGCTGGCTGCCGGTGCTTTCTGGGGCCGTGATGCAATGCATTTCCAAGCAACTCTATGACTGCTGCTGCGACACAACTGCTGGACCTGATGGGCTTCTCTGAATTTGGGACGGACCCTGCGAAGCGGGGCTATGTGCGTTTTCTGAGACAGACGACGGTGGTGGATATGGTGATCTACCTGACGCCTGATGCGGATGATTGGCAGGTGGTGGAGGCGGTGTGGTCTGGAGGCCGCCAGTCACACGCGCGAGATATGCAGCGGAAGTGGTCTGAGTTTCAGGATCTGTTCCGCTACGCGCAGCCGCTGCCTGCGGATCTGCCACCAAGACCCCTTGACCCAAGACTCTAATGCAACTTTTACCTCAAGACTCAACACGATGGACGACACGCTATGTGTCGCCCGCGAAGGATTTTATTCTGCGGGAGGAGGTGAAGGATGAGATGGCGGCAAAGCTGGTGCTGGGCACGGCGCATCCGCTGGTGAGCCGTTATCCGGGCTTTCGACTGGTGGCGCTGCAACCTGCTCAGGAGGGGTCACAGGCGGCTTATTACTGCGCGGACCGTGAGCACCAGTGGGAATACAATCTGGAACATGCTTCGACAACGGGGGATGCGCTGGCTGTGCTGCGCTACACTTGGGTGGTGCCGCGTGCTGAGTATCTGACGGATGGCCGGGTGAGTGTGGAGGTGATCCCGTCTGGACAGATGCCGACGTGGGGTGGTGCTTATACCTGGCGCTTTGTGGGGGAACGGATGCAACGGTTCAATGATGAGCTGGATGGTCTGTTTGTGCAGGTGACTCATGAATACTGGGATACGGAGCATCCGCTGCGCAGTGAGGAGATCGACCGGACGACGGGCCGCCGCAATACGGTGACGCGTGAGGTGGTGGCAGCTAATACGGTGGGCCATGAGATCGATGTCGATGGGAATGTGGCGACGTATGAGAGCATCAATGAACACTGCGGCTGGCTGACGACGCGGAAGGCGGCTGGCCTGGCAGGGAATTTGGCGAATGGGAAGGCGGTGCGCGTGCAGCGTGGGGTGAAGCCGCACTACTGGCCGAAGGTGCTGGACTACATTGCGGTGATGCCGGTGTATTCGGATCCGCGAGATATTTTCAGTGAGATCACGGGCTACAATGTGGCGCGTAAGTTTAAGTGCGAGGATTACAATGACGAATGCACGATCACGATCGTGGAGACGGTGACGACGAAGGAACCCATCTTTGGTGGGGATCCACTCTGGACGGCTTCCAGCCCTAGCAACGTCAGTCCTGAGATTCCAAGACCGACGCCGATGCTGACTTCTGGCATCCGATTCCAAGGCACGTCACTGACGGTGAACTGTGAGGATTGTCTGCGCCAAGGTTACGAGTTTTATGATAACGGCTGGAAGGAGTTTTTCCCGGCGACTCAGTTTACGAATTGGCCTGAGAGCCGATTGGCGAATGTGGATGTGCGGATGGAGGATGGGGTGTGGATCACGGAATGCTTGTTTGTGGATTCACCGGCGATCGGGCGCTCGTCAGGGATTGACCTGCTCCAACGCAGTGCTGCACTGCCGACGAGTGTGGAGGTGCGCTGGACGCCGCAGACGGAGGCGGGCGCGCTGCATGTGGTGCGCATCGATGTGGCGACAAGTGGCGATTTTAGCCGTGGCTTTCTGACGGGGTTCCGTAATAAGGTGGTGACGCCTGCGACGAACTCTCCAGTGGATAGCTGGACGACGATCACGGGCATGGTGCGCGGTGCGGTGTATTATGTGCGGCTGACGCGGACTGCGCCTGCGCCAAGTGGGGCGGTGACGGTGAGCAATACGCTGGTGGTGACTGGACGTGCCAGCCCTGAGCTGACCTGGCAGCGGGCAGGCAATGCGGTGGCGAGTGGTAGCACGGTGGCGTTTGGCCCGGTGGAAGTGGGAGAGACGGGCCGCATCACGGTGTCTCTGGCTAGCATTGGCCTGGTGACGGTGAGCGAGATCGAGGCGCGGCTGAGCGGGGCAGGTGAGCTGGTCTTTGGCCATGATCTGCCGCCTGCTGCGCTGAATCCTGGACTGACGCAGGCTCTGGAGCTGCGGTTTAGCCCGACGGCTCTGGGTGACCTGTCTGCTACGCTGACGGTGACTTCAGATGCGCCAGATTCTCCGCATACGCTGGTGCTGACAGGCACGGGCGCTGCGCCTGAGATCACGCTGGAACAGCCAGCAGGGACTGGCCTGGCAAACAATGGCACGGTGAGCTTTGGCACGGTGACGACGGGCACGGTGAGCAAGACGTTCCGGCTGCGTAACACGGGCAATGCACCGCTGCGTAATGTGAGCGCTAGCCTAGCAGGTGCGGATAATGCGGACTTTACGTTTACGACGCCGCTGACGGTGACTGAGATCGCAGCAGGTGGCGCTGCTGATTTCACGATCCAGTTTGATCCGGTGGAACGCGAGGATGCGTTTGGCACGCGCACGGTGGTGCTGACGATCGGCAGCAATGATGGGGATGAAAACCCGACGCTGATCACGCTGACGGGGGTGAGCCAAAGCCCAACGGCCCCAGGGGCGCTGGAGGCGACGTTTAACCCGAATGCGAATGGGGTGGTGAGGGCGATGGTGACACGGGCTGATGGTAAGATTCTGATCGCCGGTGACTTCACGCTGATCGGGGCGACTGCGCGTAACCGGATCGCGCTACTGAATGCGGATGGCACGCTCAATAGCTGGTATCCTACAGGTGGCTGTGATGGATCTATCCTGTGCCTGGCGCGCAAGGGTGATGGGGCGGTATGGATCGGTGGACCGTTCAGCACGGTGGGGGGTGTGACGCGTAAGCGCATCGCCCTGATCAATGCGGATGCGACGATCAATGCGGCGAATCCAAGTGTGGCGCTGGGCATCTCGATCCCAGCGGTAGCAGATGTGCGGAGCCTGGTGCTGGATGCGACTGAGCGGGTGGTGATTTCTGGCTACTATTTTGCAACGCTGGGCTGGGGCTTTGTGGCGCGGCTGCTGGTCAATGGAGATGTGGATACGTCATTCATTGGACAGGTCTATTTCAATGGGGCGGTGAATGCTGTGGCGGTGCTGGCAGATGGCCGGGTGGTGGCAGGTGGCAGCTTCACGACGATGAGCACGGTGACTGGCACGTTCCCAAGCATTTCACCAGGGAGCCCGGTGCTTTCACGCGGGAATCTCATTGTGCTGAACTCTGCGGGTGTGCCGACTGCGGATGTGCTGGATGCCAACGGTGAGGTGCATGTGCTGGCCGTGCAGGCAAACAGCCGGGTGCATGTCGGCGGTGCGTTCACGACTCTGGCCGGTGAAGCGCGCCTGCGGGTGGCGCGGCTGCTGCCTGATATGCGACTGGAAGCTGCGTGGGATCCGCAGGCAGGTGGCGCAGTGCGCGCCATTTTTCAGCAGGACAATGGGCTGGTGCTCATGGGTGGTGATTTCACGACGGTAGCAGGCACGGGACGGAATTATGCTGCGCGCGTCCAGAATAACGAGGCGCTTTCGACTTTAACGGTGGTGGATGCCTCCCTGATTACTTGGCAGCGTGCGGGTGCTCTGGCTGAGACGCTGCGCGTTCTGTGGCAGGTGGACACAGGCAGTGGCTACGGCGCACTGGCCGGGGTGACAAGTCTGACCTCTGGCGGATGGCAACTGGTGCCAACGACGCCTCTGAGCGGCACGGGCACGGTGCGGGCTCTGGCTCTGCCCAATGATGGGCATAGCAGTGGCATGCAACAGGCATTGCGGACATTTGATTTCTCCCCTGAAATCGTGGTTGAGATCGGTGGTGTGGATACGGCCAGTGGTAGCACGCTGGCGTTTGGCGATGTGCAGACTGGGGTGACGAATGAGCGGCAGGTGACGATCCGCAACGCAGGTCTGACGACTCTGACGATTAGCTCGCTGGCAATCACGGGCACAGCAGCAGCACGCTATACGAAGGTGGATCCGCTGCTTTCTATTGCACCAAGCACAAGCTCCGTCTGCACGGTGCGCTTTCTGCCGACGACTCTGGGCTCTCAGCCTGCGGTGCTGACGATCACTAACAATGACAGTAACGAGGGCAGCTTTGTGATAAACCTAAGCGGCACCGGAACACTTGGGCCTGGTGGGGTGGATAGCACTTGGCAGCCGACGGTCACAGGCACGGTCAATGTGCTGGCTATTCCATCCACGACTGAACTCATTGCTGGTGGCAATGTGACTGCGATCAATGCGCAGGCAAGCCGCCGATGGGGAAGGATCAATCTTGTGACAGCAGCAGCACTTCCAGAGTCTGGGGCGCTGGTCACTCAGAATATTCTTTTTGCAGTGCCTGATCTACGAGGAGGTATTGTGCTCTTTTGCCAGAGCCCAAACAATACTTTGCAGACAGTCCCGCTAACCTACCGATCTGTGGCAGGTGTTCAAGATTCTACTTTTAAGATTACTTGGCCAGCAGGTCTGTTTTATGCGGCGGCATTGCTGCCAGATGGGTCTATTCTAGTGAGCACTGGGCCTTCTGGTTTACGCCGCATTACTCCGGCAGGTGTGATTGATCCAAACTGGGCGAATCCATACAACAGCTTAGGCAGTATGTCGCACATCGCGGTGCTGCCAAATGGGGCGTATTATTTAGGTTTATTCAGAACCTCTGGGACGATCGTTGTGAGGTGTCTGCCAAATGGGGCGATCGATCCTACGTTTAACGCAGAATTTCCAAATCCAACCTCGCTTCGTGGCTTAGAAACCTGCGCTGATGGCGGTGTGATGGCTTTTTATGCAACTGGTTCTGAGATGAAAATTAAGAAGCTCCTGCCTTCAGGAGCTGTGGATACCACCTTCGCAGACCGCACATGGACAACTCTACCGAGTGCCACCAGCGCACAGATGCAGGCAGATGGCAGTATGATCCTTTCTGCTGGTGTGAGCGGGGCGATCAGTCTGTGCCGGTTATTACCTTCAAGTGCGGATGATCCCACATGGAATGGACCTGCTGGTTACTACCCAGCCATGACGCAAGATGACAGTGGCCGAGTGTATTATGCAACGACTGGGGCGATCCGTCGATTGATCAATAATGCGCCAACGTCCCTGCTTTCAGTCAATAGCGCTAGCCGAGTCACTTGGCTGCGCGGTGGATCTCTGCCAGAAGTCTCTTGGGTGCGGCTGGATCTGAGTGAGGATGGCGGGAGCACTTATCAGCATCTGGGTCTCTGCACACGCATGACCGGCGGCTGGGAGCGGACGGGCCTGAGCCTGCCACGCAATGGCCGCGTGAGGGTGCAGGCTTACACGGGATCTGCCTTGATCACGGCTGAACAAAATTACACTAATCTGACTGTGCCTGATTTAATCATCGAGCGCAGCAATGTGGTGCAGGCTGAAGGGGCGGTGGTGACTTTTGCGGGCAGACAAGTGGGGCAGACGAGTGAGGTGACGCTGACACTGCGCAACACGGGTAATGCGGAACTGACTTCCCTGGTGGCGTCGGTGTCTGCGTCTGACTTTTCTCTGGTGTCTCTGGGTTTGCCTGGACAGGCGGACCCGACACGGCTGGCACCACTGCAAGAGACGCAGCTTGTCCTGCGCTTTACCCCGACTCTGACCGGCCTGCGCAATGGGACGCTGACGGTGACTAGCAATGTGCCGGGGGCTAAGGGCCGGATGACGCTGCAACTACGCGGTAATGGGGTGACGAATCCAGCCGTGACAACCCAAGCGGCCACGCTCATTACCAATGCAACCGCAAGGCTGAATGCAGCCTTTACAGCCAATGATGACACGGCTGCATTGAGCTTTGAATACCGGCGGTCAATCGATACGGCCTGGACTTCTGTGTCTGTAGCAGCAGCAGCAGGCTTTACCAGTGTCACACGGACCGCAGACCTAGGCACATTGACGGCTAATACTCTCTACATTTTCAGAGCAGTAATCACGAACAGTCTGAGCACTCGGTTAGGCATTGACCGCTCCTTCACCACACTGACATGACCACTGACCATTTCACCCGCGTAAAGACGCTGACACGGATGCTCATCCGTGAGGCAGCCCGATGCGCGCGTGTGAGTGTGGGGCCGGGTGTGAAGATTCACCAAGCAGGGCGTGGAGGGGCCGTGATCTCACGCGTATGACTCAGCAGGCATGGGAAGCGATGACCGAAGAGCAGCAGACAGCCCACTGTTTGCTGATGACGCAGCAGTGGATCTCCGCAGAGATACAGCCACTGACCGGCAATGGTGGCACCGTGGTAAGTGGTGCTCACATCCATCAACAGGAGGCCACTCTATGACCTGGGCTGAATACCAGCAATGGGAGATGGAAACGCGGGCCGAGATCACGGAGACTGCCCAGCGCTCCCGCGTGAGCGCCGGTGGCGGAGTGAGCATCGATAAAGGTCGGGTGACTGTGCGCAGGCAAGATGTGATTCCTGAGACGGCAAGCCGAAACTTTGCAACTTATTCTCTCTTTACTTGGACTGGCAATAACTATGGGGACCTTGCCAGTGCGGAAGAAACAAGACTTCCCGCTTTCATTGGAGATCAGATCACCAATTTAGACTACATATCTCCCACTTTTGCTACGAATCAGGCAGAATTAAAACTGACGCTGCAATTTTTGGGTCAAACATTGGTGGGTAAAACATCGCGTGTTTTCCGCTACTATTTTCCCGTGCGGGTGACGCTGGTGCAATACGTCTCAGGTCAATTGGGAGGCACAGATGAAGATTTCTACCGTCAAGACCCGGTGAGGACGGTGGTTTTGGACCTGAAAAGGGATCCTGTCACGGTTCAATTTTATCGTGATCCAAACGATTACAAAACAAATATTGTAAGATTGGTTAGTCTAACAAAAACCTAATAACTATTATGGCAACATATACTCCATACACTCCTAATTATAATCGGATGCAGGCTGCTGTTAGTGCGGCTCAGAACCAGCGCGCCACCGTTGCTGGACCCCCTTCACCCATGATGACCAGCGGGGTGGATATGTCTCAAGGCGTGGAGCAACGAGCCCGCGCCATGCGTGAGATGGCTGGACCGCAGCAACCACAAATGATTAACGGGGTGCAGCGCTATAATGCGCCGCCAGCAGCAGCACCGGCAGCAGCACCGGCGCAACCCATGATGCCAGCAGCACAGCCACAGCAGGCCGCTGCGCCAATGATGACAGCAGCACCTGCCCAGGCACAAGCGCCCGTGAATCCTCTGGGTGGTATGGATTCACGGTCTTTGTCCGCACGCGGTGGGCCGATGGGTTACAGCCAGCAGGGTGTGGGAACCAATAATCCAAACAGCTACGCCGTAGGCCAGAAGCGCGCACCTTTGGGTATGCGTCTGCTAGAACGGCAGGCACGCCGCAGGGATCCGCGCGCGATCGGGCAGCTGGCCAGTATGGAACAGCAAAACTCGCAAAACGCGGCTCAGATGAGCATGGCCCAGATGCGTGAAGCCGGTGATGCGCAGCGCTTTGGCCAGCAGCAGCAGCAGCAGATGACGATGTTCCAGCAGCAGCAGGCAGGGATGCAGCAGCGGGATGCAACGGGCTTCGATCAGCAGAAGCAAATCCTTGCCATGCAAGGTGAACAACGAGCGAATGAAAACGCGCAGGAGTTCCAACGCAGGCAGACAGCCGCATCCGCAGAACGCGCGGCGGGCAGTGTGGTCGGTGCCGAGGCGATGCAGGTGCCTGGCGGTGGCTTTGTGCCAATGGTAAAGAAAGCCGATGGCACGATGGCTATGGCAGGTGGGTTTATGCCTGAACGCAAACCTGATACTCCATTACCCGCCGGACTTGTGCCAACAGGCGCTGAAATAAATGGTGTGCGATATGGGCCTCCACCAGCTCCAAAACCGATGAGATTAACGCCAATTCCTGGCGCGCCTTCGATGATTCAGGGCGGGACCCCGACTCCTGACCGAGTGTTTGACCCTTACACAGGTGTGTTCTATGAAGCTGGCCAAGTGCCGGGGCGTGGGACTGCACAGGCTCCGGCAGCAGCTGGCTCTGCGGCAGCACCTGCTAAGAAATCCCGTTTTATGGATCTTCTCAATCAACGCTAAACCACTATGCCTTTTACCGAACAAGATGTGTTAGATGAAGTAGGCGCAATCACGCAGGCACCAGACTGGCAGCAGCCGGAAAAGCGCGGCAAATTTGTGCGTGATGTGGCGGTAAAGACCCGCAGCGGGATCGAGCCGGATTTTCATTCGGCGGTCATCGGTAAGCTCTGGGAGCAAGTGGATGATCGAAGCTGGACACGAACGGCTGCCGACTTTGTTGGCACGGCTGTCAGTGAAGTGGTGAAGTCTGGACCTGCGATGGGTGGAGCGGTAGCTTTTGCGGCTGGTGATGCCGTGGGATTAACCGACACAGGCTCTGGCACACGACTACAACAAGGCGTCAAAACACTGGTGGACGCGACAGGCCAACGCATCAAGCAGGCCATGCCGGGTGTGAGTGAGCAGGGAAAGCGTGATGAGATCCTGAATGCTCTGCGCGGTGATCTGGATGCGGGGGCGATGCCTGCGGAGTTTGATGGCTGGCTGGCAGGTGAATATGACAACACCGATATTCCGGCTAGCGTCAAACCCATCGTGGATGGGCTAGTGTCTGGTTATGGACGGCAAGCAGTCAAAGCAGATTACGGAAAAGTGACGCCAGATAAACTGCGCGCCTGGCAGCAGACGGACCGGAACCCTGGCCGTGCTGGTGGCGATATTCCTGGAAAACCTGGACCGCGTGAGTTGCTGGCTGACTATGCGGCAACAAAAGATCCGGCAAGCTGGGCGGCTTTTACCAGTCTTGTGACAGAGACAGATGCACAGTATGAAGCACGTCTGCGTAATTGGACGGCAGGCCGTGAATCGGCAGCCGTGATTCAATCCATGCCTGACGGTCTGATGAAGGAAATGACGGGCCGCTCCCAAGATATGCAGGGCAGCCCTATCGACCTGGCTACTTCATTGCTGCCGTTTCTGCGTGGGGCAAAGGCCCTAGAGGCAGCGCGTAAGGGTGGCATTGCGGCGGCTGTGGGCCGTGGGCTTGTTGGTGGTGGTAAAGAAGCTTTACAGGAAGGTGGCACTGAACTGCTGAGTGATCCGCGTGCTACGGCGGCGCAGGTCGGTGAAGCCGCCGCTATGGGTGCCATTGGTAGCACGGTTCTAGAAAGCGGCATGGGCGCACTGGGCGCAGGTCTGGGTAGGCTATCGCCAACGCTGGAGACTCCACAACAACAGCAACCAGCACCTGCGATGCCTGCTAATAGTGGCCAAGCTGTGAGCCCGCTCGGAGACATCGCCGCAGGCACCTTTGTGCCAGAGCCGGTGCAGCCACCTGCTGTGGATACCGCAGCAACTGTCAACGATTCCTTGACGGTTCAACCTCGCGCACCTTTGCAGCCTATCTTGACAAATGTGCCAGATACTACGCAGGGGGTAGGACAAGCGATGTCTGACCCCTTAGCGGTGCCTGAGGTGCCACCGGTTTCTGCATCCTCTGTATCCTCTGCGTCACCTAGCAATCCAACACGGATTATTTCTACGGGCAAACCAAACGGTGCGCGTGTCGAAGCGGTGACTGATTTTGTAGAGGCGGCTGATTTAGCACCGCTACTTTTGCGTGAAGTGGGATCGGATCAAACTCGCGGTCGCGCGATCAATCAAGGCAGCTCGGAGCAGGTGGCGGCGATAGCTGCCTCGCCGGATGCACTGCTACTCGGAGACAGCCCAGTAAGCAGTGTGGGGGCACCTGTGGTGGATGATGTGATCTTAGCAGGCAATGGCCGCGCTGAAGGTCTGATCCAAGGTTATGATGGAGGAGGGGCTGGGATTGCTGATTACCGTGCGAACATCGTGCAACAAGCTGAAGCGATGGGCCGCCCCGAAGTGGCACAGATGAAGCAGCCGGTGATGATTCGGCGGGTGCAAAGGTATGTCAGGGGTGATCGCCGCGCATTTGTCAGGGAGAGCAATCCTAAATATGCCACGCTGCAAGAAACGGTGGCTGAATCTGCTCTGCTGGATGCGGAAGTTTTGGGGGATATGTCAGGCATCGAGTTCACTGAGGCGGGCAGTCTAACCTCAAGCAGTCTGCAACAGGTGGCGACGCAATTAAAATCGGCACAACGCGGCGTCAGTGCGACGACGGGCGGCAAGCCGGATGTGGTAGAGGCCACGCGCCGGGTGCAGTTAGCTTCTCTAGCAAAACTGGCCCAGGATAACGGTGTGGATGTGGCGGAACTCAGCGCCCTACTGGAAACGGATACGGGCCGCCGCACGGTGGCTGAAGTATCAAAAGCCGCGCCACGATTGGCGGCGCTGGATGCTGATCTTGGGCTGGGGGATGTGGTTTTCTCGGCACTGCGATCTTTCAGCGAAGGAGCACGCGCGGTTTCTCAAAAGGTGTTTAAGAATCTCAACGCATGGGCAGAAAACCGTGCGCAGGAACTGATTCGTGATGAATTAACACCGGAAGCAGGCGCTATTTTAGAAGTCATGATTGAAACCGTTCGCACGCCTACCAAACTGCGCGAACTGTTTGAGAACTACTTAGAGGAAGCAAGCAATGAACAAGCCCAACGCACCCAAGCCAACAGCAGCGCAGACATCTTCGGGGATACCCGCAGCAACGTCACCGGTAAAACAATCCTCCGCCGTCAAATGGCCGGAGGAACTGACACCCAGGCAGCGGCTGCTGAAAGCAGCAGCGGACAAGGTGATGGGCAGGTAACGCCAGGGCTAGATAGCCTGCTGCAAGGCACGGAATCTACGCGCCCAATGAACCGGGGCGAGACTGCGAAGGCGCAAGATGCTGATCCACTGGCTGAACTCTCTGGTGCTAAACAGGCTGGTGAAGCGGAGCAGGCGCAGGGAAAGATGGGGTTTACTAATCTGGTGATTCAGCAGGATCTTGAAGCTGGCTTCATGTCCACGGCTGGAGTCGATGCACTGTTTGACTTGGCTAATGCTGCTATCTCTGCGGGAAAGACTTTTTTGCAGTGGAGCGGGGAGATGGTGACACGCTTCGGTGATGCGATCCGCGAATACTTGGCGCAGGTGTGGGCAGCGGCTAAGGATGCCCTGCCAACGGATGCGGCTAAGAATGTGCGACTGGGCGCGCCTGCCAAGAATGCACCTGTGCGGGTAAATCAGGCGGGGGCACTGAATCTGCTGCCGTCTTTGAAAGGAGGCACTAAAGTATTCCATGCCAAGGGTGAACCTTTCCGCGTGAACTACCTGGGAATGCGTGAGCTGCTGACGGGCTCGCCTCTACCTGCTGAGCTGGTGCCGGTGCTGACACGGACCAATCAGGAGAAAAAGGCGCTGGAACAACGGGCCGCGCAACTGGGCAAGGATCTACAATCCGCCATTGACGGCTATGTGGATAAGAGTGGGCTAACTCCTGAGGCAGTCAATGCGCAGGTGGCAGCCATGATGGGCGGTGATGCACAACAGGCGGCGCTGCTGTCTGTAGTGGCACCGGTGCTGCATGAACGGACGCGTGCGGTGCGTGTGCTGCTGGACAATCTGAGCGCGGCAGTCGGCCAGACTTTACCAGCGGGACCGATGAAACAGACGATTATGGGCAATCTCGGGGCGTGGCTACGCCGTAGCTATGCGGCCTTTGACCCTGCCTCTGGCTGGAACTATGATGCGCTGCTGCGTGCCGCTGCCTCTGGATCCCTGGTAAACGGTAAGGATGCATCCAAAATCCTGAATGATGCGCGGGCATATCTTCAAGGACAGAACCCGCAGGCAACGACTCAACAGATCGAGGCTGATCTGCGCGATCTGATGGACCGAAATGTGTGGGAGCGTGAACTGACAGGTAGCGGTGCCAAGAAGAGCACCGGCAGCCTGATGCGCAGGAAGGACATCGCGCCAGAAATCCGCGCGGTAATGGGTGAGGAACAGAACCCAGTGAAGCTATTGACATCGAGCGCGGGATTCCAAGCGCAGTTCATCGCCCGACATCACGGGCAGGTTGCAATGCGTAATGCAGGGCTGGCCACGGGGCTTTTCTCTGCGGATCGTGGGGGAGTCTATACTGAGCAGATTCCAGAGAATGACCAAGCGTGGAGTGGTATGGCTGGACTATGGACAACGCCGCAGATGCTGGCAGCGCTGGAGAATGCCAGCGGCATCATCAAAGAAGGCTCTGATCTAGGCGGCATCATCGTGACGACGCTGAAAGCACTGGGGAATAAAGCAAAACTGAACCGTGTGGCGCTGAATCCAGACTCCTGGATGGTGAACATGCTGGGAAACCTTACGTCACTTATTCAAAACGGAGATGTGTTCGCCTGGAACATCATCAACCGCGTGCAGAAAGCGCGTGAGATCACAGGTGCAGGAGATACAAAGTCTGCGGAAGTGGTGAATGCAGCCGCTGAAGCTCTGCAAGATGCCAGCCGAGACATGCAGGCACGCTTAACAGAAGCCGGAGTTCTGGGCACAAGCCTGACTCTGGCGGACCTGGAGGCTAGTCTGCCGCGTCACCTGCTGCAATGGCTGGCACTTGATCAGAAAGCAGACAAAGCGGCGGGTGCGCTGGAAGGGCTAATTGTGGGGCAGGCACTTGGGCGTGGGCTAGGTGTAGCTGGGCGTGCGGTCGGTGGTGCCGTCGGTGCTGCTGCGGGTGCAGTAGCGGGCGGAACAAAGATTCAAGCCTGGCAGATGAAGCTGGCCGATTTTCTCATGACCAAGCCGGATGCGCTGGCGCGTGTGACGGGCTGGATGACCAACTATGAAGCGGCGCTAGCCTCTGGCATGGCTCCTGATGCGGCTGCGACCTCGGCTAGTCAGCGGACGTTAAACACGTTTCCAAATTATGCGGCACTGCCGGGAGTGCTGAAAGAAGGCTCAAGGCTGGGTATCCTGGGCAGCTTTATTGCTTTTCAGTATGAGGTTTTCCGAAATTTTGGATGGAATGTGCTGTATGCTGCCGAGGAGCTAGGCAGTGGTAATCCTGCCCTGATGCAGCGCGGGCTGCAACGTGTGGCTGGTATTGGTGCCATCTCGGCCATGGCTGGCGGTGGTCTGGCTGCTCTGCTGGCTGCCACGGGCGCGGCAGGTGGTGACGACGAACGCAACAAACTTTTTAGAAAATGGTTTGGAGCTCCATGGGAGAAAGATGCCGTGCTGGCCTTCCGTGAGTTTGACGCGGAGAAGGTAAGCTATTTCAACACAAGTTATCTGCTGCCACAAACGACGATCACGGAACTGCTGCAAGCCATGCGCGAAGGGGAGAATCCGGCAGACTCGGCTAGCCGTGTGGCGGATCGACTGTATGAGCAATTTGTGGGCAGCTCAGTCCATCTCGGTCCTTTGATCAATGCGGCAGCCAATAAGCGGCGCACTGGCGCACCTTTGACCTATCAAACAGGCGCTGCCGGTGCTCTCGAAAGGCTGGATGAACCGCTCAAGACAATCCTAGAACCTGGCTTTGCGGAGAAGATCGAGCGGCTTACCTACGCCATGCGCGAGGCGGAGCGTAACGGCACCAAGTATAGCGTGGAGCAGGAATTTCGACGCATCATTGGCCTACGGGAAACGACCAAGACTTGGCCAAAGATGGTCGAAGGGGTCTATCGTAATCTAGGAGAAGAGAACTTAAACATTCGCGCTCAGGCAAACCGTGAGATTTCACTAAACCGACCTGGTGCCAGCCAGCGCGCAGTCGATGCCGCCAATGGACAAATCGAGGCCTTGCGGCAGAAGCTCGGAGACTTTGAACGCGATGCTATTAAACTAGGCATCCCTGAGTCCGTCATCGTGCGCGCTAAACGTGAAGCCAGCGTGGGCAAACTGCCAAGCGTCGGCCTGCAAGTGGACGGTAAACGAGTCATTTCACTGGGCAAATGAGTGCTGACCCCAAAGGCGTGGCGGGCGCTCAGAAACCGCAACTGCAACTCTTACCGCCCGTGTTTAATCGGGAGGTCGCGGCAGCTTTATCTCTGGGGGCTCAGAAATACGGCCCATGGAACTGGCGGCAGAACCAAGTGGAGATCATGACCTATCTGGCAGCCATGAAGCGCCATATCGACTGCCTCATTGAAGGCGAAGACATCGATCCAGAAAGCGGCGCGCATCACCTGGGTCATGTGGCAGCGGGATGTGCTATCGTGCTAGATGCACGGAAGGCAGGCACGCTGGTGGATAACCGACCTTGACATGGGTGATAGGATACAAGCCTATGAAAATGCTACTCGCCTGTCTTTGCCTTCTGGGTGTCTCCGCTCTTGCCGATGAAGGCCCACCGCCTGAACCGGTTGGGGATAAGACGCGCTTCACGGTGGTGGCTGGCAGTGTAGATCACGGAGCAGGTCCAGTGCCGACCTTTATCCGCATGGATACTTTCACTGGTAAAACCTGGCTGCTTCAGCAGCTGCCAATCCCCAACGGTAAGGGAGCACTGGTGCAAGTGTGGATTCCCAACCAAGAAACGGGATCAGAGATTTATGGAGCCGCTGTGGAAGCTATGAAATCGAAATAGTGTCTCGCAGAGTGTCACGTTTTGCAGCTGTCCCAAAGAAAAGTGTTAAAATCAATGGGCTTAAAATCTGCTGGGATAACATCCCTTGTCGGTTCGAGTCCGACCAGCGGCACACTGGGGAAACCTTGATTTTACAAGGGTTCCACGGGTTTTTAACTGGGTAAAGTGACCTGCATCAAGGGGCAATTTGTCGATTCCTTTGGTGGATACTGGGGGTTTTTTGGGGTTGCAAGTTGTCACGCGGAGTGTCACTGGTGACACTATGAGCGCGAAAGCACAGACATCAGCCCCATCTAACGTGACACTTAAACCCGCCAAGGCGGCCAAGAAGGCGGCCACAAAGGCGGCTCCGAAGACGTTCTGGGAGGGGCGAGTGACACGGAAAATTCGCGGTGTCACGGTGTCGTTTTACAAACGTTTTGAGGGGTCGTGCTATACGATGGATTTCAAGGTCAACGGCAAGCGGGTGCGGGAGCTGACGCTGGCCCCTGTGGTGGTGGATGCTGAACGGGTGGCTGAGGCGCGGGTGAAGGCGATGCAAGAGGCGCTGAATGGTCTGGCTGCGGCGGGGGTGACTTCTAGCCGGTCCCGCACTAAGACGGCGACGGTGGCGGATATTGGTCGGGCGATCCTGGAGGGGGATAAGGTGGCGGAGACGCGGACGCTGGTGACGTATTATTCAAGCCTGAAACGGATCGCGGCGGTGATCGATGCGCATGATCCTGAGGGGGTGAGTCTGGCGGAGGTGCTGGGCCGGGCGAACTTGGAGCGGTTTTACTCGCTAGGGCAGGGGCGCGGTGGCCGTGGGGTGAATTGGGTGGATGCTCTGGATGTAAACGGTGGGCTGAACTCGGCGGTGCGGAATGTGGCCAGTCTGTTTACGCGCCGGATGCTGGACCTGAAATTTGCTGGGTTGGTGCTGCCGCCGCTGACGGATCTGCGGGAGCTGCCGAAGCTGAAGGTGGAGGTGCTTGGCTTCCAGCCCTGGCCTGCGGGTGTGTATGAGGAGATGCAGGCGGCAAGCGAGGTGATGCGATCTGAGCAGCCGGAGCTGTGGCTGGTGAATGCGATGCTGCGGCGGCTGGGGCTGCGGGATATGGAGCTCTACATGGCGCGGCGCGAATGGATCGAGGTGGAGGCGACGACGGGGCGCGCTTGGCTGGTGATTAAAAATCGTGGGAGTGAATACAAACTGCTGAAGCACGGTAGGGCGCGGAAGCTGGAGCTGGATGAGGAGCTGAAGGGGATGCTGCTGCCGAAGGTGGGCTATTTGATCACGGCTCCGGTAAAGGTTACAGTGCCTGGGACGGGTGGACGGGCGACGGATGGGCTGGGGGACTCGGCGCGGTATGATCTGATTTATCGGACACACTGCGAGTGGATGCGGCAGTGGATTCCGGACAAAGCGAAGGCGAATCATGAACTGCGGATGTATGCGGGAAGCTTGATCTATCAGCGGCTGGGCCTGGAGGCGGCGGCTTATTTTCTGGGGCATAAATCGACGGCGACAACGGAGCGCTATTATGTGAGCTGGCTGGGTGAGAGCCCGATGCTGGACGGGGCGGCGGTGTCGGCGCCGCACGGGTGAGGTTTTAAGGGGCGAGTGATCTGGACATGAAAAAGCCGTCGGGGGTTCCGACGGCTTTTCTGTTTTTTTGAAGGTTTCAGGGCGTTTAATGGAGCTTTTTGTAGGCTTGCGCGGCGGTGCGCTCTATGGCATCGGCTTGGCTGCATTTCCAGGCGGTGGCGAGGGCCTTAAACTGGGCGCGGGTTTCTTCTGTGACGAGTGAGAGGCGGGTTTTACGCCCGGCATCGGGTCGGCCTGCGCCGGGTGCGCGCTTGCGCGGTGCGCCTTTCTTGGTTAGGTTTTGGGTGGGTGGCTTCGGCTGTCTCATGGTCTGATTGGATTCGGGTCATGGCCCGGCGGAGGTGATAGCCCGCCGGGCTCTTTTGTTTTACGGCCTCAGGCGGCAAGCTGCAAGGGGTTGTAGCTGGCGGGAAGTGCAAGGTTGCTTTTGAAGTAGGCGGCGGCGGCGGGTTCCTGCATTTCTTCGGCGGCTTGCTGGGGGTTTTTGATCCAGCCTTTTAAGCGGCCGTGTTCGACGTTGAGGGCGAGAATAAATTTCTGGCTGAATTTGAAGTGCATGTTTCCGTTCCCATAGGCGCGGACGCTGAAGAGGGTCTGATTTCTGCCGGTTTTGGGGTCTTGGTAGTCGTAGCTGTTGGCGGTGCCGCTGGTCCAGTGTTTGCCGGTTGGTTGTTCGCTGCTGCATTTGTGAAATCCGAGGTTTTGGGCTACGGTGCGGATGTCTTGCAAGAGGGTGCTGGCTTCGTCACTTAGGCCGTTGGTGCCACGGTATGAGCTGGCAGTTATGCCGCCGCTGCGGTGGGTGATGATGCGGTAATCAAGGGCGTAATGGGTATTTTGTTCGGTCTTCTCATAGCGCCAGCCGCTTTCTACAAAGACGCGGTTGTTGCTTTTGTAGAGCTTGACGTTGCACTTGGCGGTTAGATTCTCAAAGCAGGTGATGAGCTGGGTATCAAAATGCTGGTTGGCGTTTTTAAGAACCCATAAGACGACGGCTTCAATGTTGGTGAGGGTGAAATCTACGTTTACATGACGGTGAAGTTTTCCGAGGAGCTGGGAGCGGCTGGCGGCGGTGAGCTTGTCATTGATGGCGGCGAGCTTGTTAAATAACTGGTGCCAGTAGAGGGAGCGGAGGCCATCAAGCCGGTGAAGGAGGCAGGCGCAGACTTTGGCGGGGCTGATGTCGAACTCGCGTAGAAGATCGGGATCTAGTAGGGCGGCGGCGGTGTAGTTTTTCTGTATGTGGGCGATGTCTGCCTGATACATGGCGACTAGGGCGGCGGGGTAGCTTTCACCTGGCACAAGGGCGGCGAATTTGTCGGCGGTGCTGCTGTGGTGCTGGCCTTTGGGGCGGTTGTCGGCGGTGGATTCAAAGGCGGCGATGAAGTCGGCAAACTGCTCGGCAAACTGACGCTGAAAGGCGGGTGGGGCTTCTTTGGGGCCGTAGCTGTCATGGCCGCGGCGGCGGCCGTAGCTGGGGCGCTCTTTGGCGTCGCTAATGAAGAGAAGATCAACTTTGGCGCGGGCGGGACGGTCTTCGGCTTCTAAAAAGTCAAAGCTTTGAATGATTTTTGACTGCTTGCTGGCGCTGGCTAGGGCTTCGGTAATGGCGGGGCTGTCTTTCCAGCGCTGGGGGATGATGAGATAAATCAGGGGGCGGGTGGAGTCTTTGATGATGTTGACGGCCCCTTCTTCAAACTGGGGATA
>Ga0164294_10000371_pt1 | contig 42124 bp, 35 predicted proteins | sample GEODES005metaG_FD_111479 | JGI IMG/M metagenome (GOLD analysis project Ga0164294, IMG submission 111479) | Oligotrophic lake water microbial communities from Sparkling Lake, Wisconsin, USA - GEODES005 metaG | ecosystem: Environmental > Aquatic > Freshwater > Lake | place: USA: Sparkling Lake... | reverse complement strand
CTACGGCATCGAGCTCGATACGACCTATGCCGATCTGATCGTGCGCCGCTGGCAGGCGGCGACAGGTGAAGAAGCGGTGCTGCTCGAAACGGGTGAGACGTTCGCGACAGTTGATGCGGCGCGCCTGAGCGCGGACCCTGCAGAATAGTGCTTACCGGAGCTCGGTTGCTGCCGATCGTGCGGCGGCAACATCCGAGACCAGCGCTCGTACCGCGTCCCGCCATGTCTCAGCATGGGCAGGTAGTATCTGCTCGATCCGTGGCGGCGCCTTACCATCCAGGCTGACGAAGTGGTGCTGGCCCCTGATCACTGATCCGCCGATCGCAGAGGCGAGGCGTTCAAGATAGGCCATCGCAATCGGCTCAGGCGCGAACCACTCGACCGCATTGGTCTGAACCTGGCCATTGCGCTGGATATAGCCAAGATTGATCGGATTGTGGTCGCCGCCCTGCTCGACCTTCAGGTTCAAGGACCGTTTCTGATCGACCCACACGCCAAGCGGCTCCAGGCTCGCCGCAAATTTGCGGATCTCGGACGACAGCCCCGGTCGCCGCGCGTCCATCAGCGTGTCGAACTGAGCTGTCAGACTAAGTCGAACTCGCCTCTCCTGGATGCACCTCGATCTTTGAGGATGGCAGCCTAGCTCGCGAGGTTTTGCCATTCAGCCAAGGCGGCTGAGCGGCGAAGCTTGTAGGTCTGTCGATCAACGAGATGGCGGTCCAGATTGAAGTGATTGTGGACGTTGGCGTGGACGGAGGCGAACTTCTGCAAACTTCGCATTTGCCGAAATCTCAGCATCGCCCGCTCTCGTCGTCGGAACGGCAAATGGCTGTTCTCCACCCGGTTGTTTGCGTACCTGCCGACCTCCCGCTTCTCACGATTTCCGAGCTCGCCCATCGCTGCTCCATAGGAGCGCAAACCGTCGGTGGTGATCGTTTGCGGTGAGCCATGGCGCTTCAGCGCCTTCCTCATGAAAGCGAGCGCCGCCTTCTTATCTCGGGTCTTAGTGACGTAGCTTTCCAGCACCTCGCCTTCATGATCTACCGCCCGCCAGAGGTAGTGCGTCTCACCGTTGATCTTCACGTAGACCTCGTCGAGATGCCACTTCCAATGCCGGAAGCCGCGCATCCGTGAGCAGCGCTGCCGGCGGATGTCCGCAGCGAGAAGCGGCCCAAACCTGTTCCACCACAGGCGCACCGTCTCGTGGCAGATATCGATACCGCGCTCGAAAAGCAGATCTTCCACGTTTCGTAACGACAGCGGAAAGCGCACGTACATAAGGACCACGAGGCGGATCACCTCGGGCGACGAGTTGAAATAGCGAAACGGGCTAGCTGGCTGGCGGGGACGAGGCATCCAGCCGCCCTACCCTCGCCTCCTTACCAGCCGGTGCATTTGCTTTGACACAGCCCGTCCACCCCATCAGACAGAGCCGCCATTAGAGGTAACGCTCGTCGCCGTTACTACGACTGCCGCAAAGCTCAATATTCTCCGTAGCCTCTGTAAGCTTGGAGTTTTCCAGGGCTGTTAGTGCAATTTCTGCCGACCCTAGATTTTCCTGGAGTCGGCTAAGCTTCGTCGTGCCGGGAATTGGTACGATCCAAGGTTTTTGTTTAAGCAGCCAAGCGATCGCGATCTGGGCGGGGGTGGCTCCTTTCGCCTCTGCAACCTGCCGAACCACATCGACGAGCGCCATGTTCTGGCGCATAGCCTCTGGTGTAAAGCGTGGAAAACGCGATCGCATGTCGGTCTTGTCAAAAGTCTTTTGGGGCGTGATTCGACCCGTCAGGAATCCCTGGCCGAGAGGGCTCCAAGGTACAAACCCTACACCGAGCTCCTCACACGTGGGAATTACGTCCACCTCGGCATCACGTGCCCATAGCGAATATTCGCTTTGCATCGCTGCAACTGGCTGGACGGCGTGAGCGCGACGGAGCGTATCGGCACTGGCTTCCGAAAGACCAAAGTGTTTTACCTTCCCCTCTCCAATGAGATCGCGAACCGTCCCTGCAACGTCCTCGATTGGAACATTCTCGTCGACACGATGTTGAAAAAGGAGGTCGATGCTGTCTACCCTTAAACGCTTAAGCGACGCCTCACATACACTCCGAATATGGTCGGGGCGGCTGTTAAAGCCGTTGCGTCGATGCGTAACAGGATCGAATGCAAATCCAAACTTCGTGGCAATAACGACCCGATCGCGCACATGCGAAAGGCCGTCGCCGACGAGGAGCTCGTTAGTGAACGGGCCGTAAACCTCAGCAGTATCGAAAAAAGTTACTCCTAGATCGACCGCTTCGTGCAATAGTTTGACCATCTCTTGCCTATCGGCCGGAGGTCCATAATTTGCGCTCATACCCATGCAACCGAGACCTATAGCGGACACATTCAGCGTACTGTGGCCAAGCGAGCGCGTCTTCATTTAACTCCCCTAAACGCGTTATCTGGCGGAAAACCACCGTCTCAAGGAACTACCGCTCTCTGGGCGCCGCTGCGCCTTTCAATAGGGAGACTCTAGCCCCGATAGCACCATCTCCGCATATGTCTTGCCGACCTCCTCAGCCGAAACTTCGCTTTTTGAGGGGCGGAACCAGCGATTCGTCCAGCCGATCACTCCGAAAATTCCATACGCTACGACTCGCGCCGAGCCGATTTTGCGAAAGCTCCCATCGGCATAACCTTCTTCAATGATGGCGATGACCGCTTCCTGGGTTTTCTGATTCATCTCCCTCATCTCGCGAGACCATGACGAACGAGCATCGCTTACGTGGCTAAGGTTTTCTCGAATATAAATATAAAATAGTGGGTAATGTTCGCCATAGGAAGTCATCAACGCGGTAATCATATCGCGCAGCTTCCGACGGGGCTGGACCTTGCTGTGTGATATTTTTAATACCAACTCCAAATTTCGCTCAACGACAGTACGGACTACCTCATCGAACAACTCTTCTTTTGAGTTTATATAATAATATAAGTTAGATCGATCGGTTTTCATCTCCTGAGCAACGGCAGAAATGCTCGCCTTTTGGAATCCCATGCGATCAAACACGCGAACCGCGGCAGCAGCGATCTCGCGGCGCTTTTCTGCATAAGCCGCAGGGTCGGCTTCGACGGCCGCGCGGCGCTTCTCGATGACGCTATCCTTTTTCATTTCCGCACCATTCACATTTTAATTTATCGATGCAACCCAATCACGTGGCAGCCGGATCATGTATCCAATCTACCGATTACAACGCTAATGTTGTGAGTTGCCCCATAGAATCGGCCCGAAATCTCCTCGTAATAGGGACGACCAAAGAAAAATCGAACTCGCACAATTGACCCCACAACAGGTGTGTTGTAGCGATGCGTTCACGACAGAGGTGGATGCCGCACGGTGTCTTCCCATCGAGTGAAGGAAAAGCGGGACCGAATAAGGCCTGCGGGAGAGGGAGATGATTGTATGCCGAAGCGCGTTTTTGTTTTAGGAGCCGCACTTCCAGCCATCGCATGGGCTTTGGTCTCCCCGGCGAGTGCTCAAATCGCCGCCGCAGGGCCTGCAACCCCATCCGCCGGCGCCTCCTCGGAGCCAGAACTCGGCGATATTATCGTTACCGCACAGCGCCGATCTGAGGCGCTGGAGCGCACTCCAGTGGCTGTGAGCGCAATAAGCGGTGATGCCCTGCAGAGCCGTGCTCTTGTTTCCGAGCAAGACCTTCAGTCGGCAGTGCCGGGCCTTACGGTTAAGGCTGGTCAGACCAGCAATCAATTGAACTATTCATTGCGCGGACAGACCGTTGATACCTTCAGTAGTTCGCGCCCGAGCGTGCTGCCTTATGTCGATGAAATTCAGGTCGGCGCCTCGGGTTCTTCTGCTTTCTACGATCTTGACTCGGTTCAGATCCTGAAGGGACCCCAGGGAACGTTGTTTGGGCGTAACTCGACGGGTGGCGCGGTCGTCTTTTCAACCGTTGCACCGAAGAATGAATTTGGCGGATATGCCGTGCTTCGCGGCGGAAATTATGGGCACTTCCAAGCTGAGGGTGCAGTCAACGCACCTGTTGTCGATGATAAGGTGCTCGTCCGGTTGGCGGGCTTCTTCCAGCGCCGCGATGGCTTTCAATACAATCTTCTCGATGGTCGGCGGTTTGGCAGGCTCAAGCGCGAGAATGTCCGTCTCAGCCTGACCCTGAAACCGTCGTCGACGTTCAAAAACGAATTGGTGATCGATTATGGTCACACCGGCGGCAACAGCGTGATGTCGGTCGGTTATAACACGAGGCCAGCCAGCGCCGGATCGGCGTTCGTGCCTTCGAATTCCTTTTATGAGCCGGGCGTAGACGCCATTCTCGGGCCAGGCGCATGGGCTGCGTTCCTTGCGGCGCATCCGGGCGCAAACCCGGCGGGTCTGAACGCCGAGGTCGCTGCTCAGCGTGCTCGCGGCCCATTCACGGTCAATGTCGACTCGCCGAACTTCTATCGGTCGAAGAACCTGCTGGTTTCCAACGTTTCGACCCTCAATCTATCCGATAATCTCGATCTCAAGAATATCCTCGGATATGTCTGGCAACGCGATCAGCATACCGGCGAGTATGATGGCACGGTATACCCAATCGACGATACTGGGCCGTTTGGCTATCGCGAAGACCTCTATCAATTTTCGGAAGAATTGCAGCTTCAGGGCAAGGCGATCGACAAGAGTCTGACGTATGTCGCCGGCTTCTTCTACTCAAAAGAGCGCAATCATACTCGGTCGACGACATATATTTTCGATTTTCGACCATTTATCCCGACAACGCTTCAGGTTAATGACGGTATCACGAAGAACGAAACGGTCGCTGGCTATGCGCAGGGAACGCTCGATCTTTCTAACCTGACGGGCATCAGGGGTTTCGGGATTACCGCGGGTGTGCGTTATTCCAGTGAGAAGATAAGTCTGTCTCGACTTTCGGATGATTACTTCGTAACCAACCCCAACCCGAACTTTTTGACCCCTCAACGCGACACATTCAAGAAGGTCAGCTGGCAAATTGGGATGCAGGAGCAAGTCAATTCGAACTTGCTGCTCTATGCCGTCACGCGTCGAAGCAATCGTAGCGGCGGGTTCAATTTCTACGCTCCCCCGGTGCCCGGCTTCGGTAACCAGGGCGGCGGCGAGTATCGCCCGGAAATCGCGACGGACGTCGAGCTCGGCCTTAAATATCGCGGTAATGTCGGTATTCCGGTGCGCTTCAATCTCGCCGCATACCAAATGTGGATCAAAGACATCCAACGGTCGAACTATGTGTCGATCTTCGGCAGTCTTGCCGGCATCACCGTCAACGTGCCGAAGGCGAGGGTGCGAGGCTTCGAAGCGGATGGCTCGATTCAGCCGGCGCGCTGGCTCACGCTGGGTGGCAGTGCCAACTTTACCGACGCGAAGTTCACCGACAATCTGGTGTCCGTGCTCGGCAATCCGGCCGTCGCCTTCTCAACTTATCCCGACACGCCGAAGTGGTCCGGGACGGTTTATGCCGACGCCTGGACGCCGGTCGGCCATGGCATGAGGCTTGTTCTTCATGGCGATGTGTACGGCCAGACGTCGACCTACTTCGCGTCGACTGCGGCCACGCTCAATCCGGGTGCTCAGCTTCCCGGCTATACGCTGGCGAATTTCCGGATCGCCATTGAGAAAGAGACGCAAGGTTGGTCACTCGGCGTCAACCTGAAAAACGCTTTCAACAGAGTGTATTACGTCGGCGGTGTCGCGTTCAGCAGCCTCCTCGGCGTGAACACGGCCATTCCTGGCGATCCAAGAACGGTTCTTGTCGAGGGCAAGATCAAGTTTTGATCAAGGGCGAGCCCCAAGCGATGGGGCTCGCCGCAATATCGGCAAGTGATGGAGATTGATCTGCATGTCTGAGCGTATGCGTTTTGGCACCTTCCTGCCGCCTCATCATCTGCCCGTGAACTATAATCCCACTTATGCGCTGCAGAAGGATCTTGAGATCGTTCAGCTCGCCGACGCCATCGGGTTTGATGAGGCCTGGTTCGGCGAGCATCATTCAGGGGGCGCCGAGCCGATTGGCGATCCCATGCTGTTCATCGCACATGTCGCAGCGCAGACACGCAATATCCGGCTGGGCACCGGCGTCGTATCGCTTCCCTATCACAATCCGCTGTGGGTTGCGGATCGCCTTGCGATGCTCGACCATCTGACGCGAGGTCGCGTTATGCTCGGCCTCGGGCCGGGGGCTTTGGCCACGGACGCAGCCATGATCGGGATTCATCCTTCGCAGCAGCGTGATGCGCTGGAGGAGGACACGGCTGTCCTGATGCACCTGATGACAAGCGACGAGCCGATTTCCATCGAGACTGCGCGATACAAACTCACAAACGCCCGCATCCAGCTCGATTTCTATCAAAGCCCCCATCCTGAGATGGCAGCCGCGGCGATCGTCTCTCCCTCGGGTCCCCGTCTGGCGGGCACTTATGGCGCGGGCCTCCTGTCGATCGGTGCGACGATGAAGGCCGGCGTGGACGTGCTGGCGATGCACTGGGATGTCGCCGAGGCACGCGCCAAGGAATGCGGCAAGACGATGGATCGCAAGAACTGGCGCCTTGTCGGCCTGATGCACCTCGCCGACACCAAGGAGCAGGCCATTAAAGACGTGGAATATGGCCTGCGCGAATTCTGCGATTATCTGCAACATACGGCTTCGACACCGCAGTTGCAGCCTGTCGGCAATTCGATCGCCGAATATATTGAATGGGCCATGTCGACCGGAGCGGCCGTGATTGGCACCTACGATGAGGCGATCGAGCAGATCGAACGGCTGCAGGAGCTTTCCAATGGAGGCTTCGGTTGCTTCCTCCTGTTCGATCACAACTGGGCACCGTGGGCCGCCAAAAAGCATCACTACGAAATCTTCGGCGATTATGTGATCCCGCATTTCAAGAAGACAAATCGGCGACTGAAACTTAGCGAAACGACGACGCGAGCCGTGCGCGACGAGCTTGCGGCGCAGCAGTCCGCAGCGATCAGCAGCTTCTCCCAGAAACACGTTGCCGGTTCTCAGCCTAAGTGAGCGAGGTGCCCAACGATCTGGTCAAGGTGGAGCGTGACGGTGCCGTTCAGGTCATAACCATCGAACGTCCAGAGCGGCGCAATGCCGTGAATCGAGCGGTTTCATTGGCGATCGCGGCAGCTCTGGACGAACTCGACGGAGATGGCGATCTGCGCGTCGGTATCATCACCGGCAGCGGTGGTAACTTCTGCTCGGGAATGGACCTCAAGGACTTCGTGGGCGGTGACCGCCCCGAACTGGAGGGGCGGGGCTTTGCAGGTGTTACCGAACGACCTCCAGTCAAGCCGCTTATTGCTGCTGTAGAAGGCTTTGCTCTGGCTGGTGGGTGCGAGCTGGCGCTTGCTTGCGACCTGATCGTAGCCGCGCATGGCTCGACCTTTGGTTTACCGGAAGTCCGTCGTGGTCTCGTAGCGGGGTCTGGCGGCCTGGTGCGGCTCGCGCAGCGCATTCCGCCCAGCATCGCCCTCGAACTCGCCTTAACCGGAGAGGGTTTCTCAGCTGAAGATGCTTATCGATGGGGGCTGGTCAATCGGCTCGCGTCGGACGGGAGCGCGCTTCACGAAGCACTGAACCTCGCGCGAGTGATCGCTTCCAACGCTCCGCTGTCGGTCGTGATGAGCAAACGTATCATGCGCGAGGCGCGAGACTGGAACAGCATCGAGGTCTGGGATCGCCAACGCCCTCTCGCGGAGGCGATTATTCAGTCTGAGGACGCAAAGGAAGGGGCGCTTGCCTTTGCCGAGAAGCGTGAGCCGGTGTGGAGGGCGCGTTGAAGCGAGTTACGGTAATCGGCGGCGGGACGATGGGCGTGGGTATCGCCTATGTTTGCGCCCAGGCTGGTGGCGATGTGACGATCGTGGAGCCTAGCGAAACGCGTGCGACAGGCCTTCGCAATGATATCGCCCAAGCGGCAGCTTCGGCGGTCACGCGTGGAAAAATGACCGAAGGCGAGGCGAAGGCGCTCAACGGAAGGATCAAGAGGGTCGCGTCACTTGGAGCTGTGTCAGCGGACCAGGACTTGATCGTCGAATCCGTGCCGGAGGACTTCGAACTCAAATTCCGGATATTGTCCGAAGCTGCGGGTCTTGCTCCCCGCATATTGGCAAGCAACACCAGTGCGATTTCGATCGATCGAATGGCGTGTGCAGTCCGCGATCCCGATCGATTTCTGGGAATGCATTTCTTCAACCCCGTATGGTCGCTCAAGCTGGTCGAACTCGTGAGGGGCACTGCGACCAGCGAAGCGACATTGGACGAGGCGTGCAAGCTCGGGGCTTGGATGGGCAAGGAAACCCTCGTCGTTCGCGATGTCCCGGGCTTTGCGACCAGCCGGCTTGATCTGATCGCTTCGCTCGAAGCCATGAGAATGCTTGAGAGCGCGGTTGCGACAGCAGAGGACATCGATCGCGCGGCAACGCTCGCTTATCGACATCCGGTCGGGCCCCTTCGGTTAAGCGACATTGTCGGGCTCGATGTCCGACTGGACGTCGCGCGAGCACTCGAGGCGGCTCATGGGCCTCGTTTCGCGCCCCCACAAATTCTCAAAGATCTTGTCGCGGCAGGAAAGCTCGGGGTGAAAACCGGACAGGGCTTTTTTGACTGGTCGCGCTGAGCTGACATTGGATTCCATTTTATGACGCTACAGACCATGTTCCATACCGCTCTTGTAGATCACGCGGACCATCACTCAGCTCTCCGTGAAAGCGTTGCAAAGCTGATGGACGGCTTTGGCAGGAAGTATTTTCAGGACGTCGTCAAGCGGGACGGGCGACCGGACGAATTATGGAGCGCCCTCGGTGCCGCGGGATTTCTCGGAGTCCATATCCCGGAGGAATTTGGCGGCGGCGGTGGCGGCATGTCCGAGTATCAAATCGTTGTGGAGGAAGTGGCTGCACATGGCTGCCCGCTTCTGCAGATGGTGATCAACTCCATCTGCGCTCCCATCATCACGACTTTTGGTACCGAAGCGCAAAAGCGTGATTGGCTGCCGGGCATCGCCAGCGGTGAGCGGCGGATGTGCTTTGGAATTACCGAGCCTGACGCCGGAACCAATACGCACAAGGTAAGAACAACCGCCCGAAAAATTTCGGATGGCTGGGTTTTGCAGGGTGCAAAATACTGGACCTCAGCAATCGACGAGGCCGAGGCGGTACTTATCGTCGCGCGGGACGCCGACCTCTCAACAGAGGAGCGTTCCGCGCTTTCGCTGTTCATCGTTCCCACCAATGCGCCGGGCCTGAGCTGGCAGAAGATCGATTCCGCCGTGATGGTTCCGGAAAACCAGTTCTTCACCTTCTATGATGATGTGCAGCTCGGGGAAGATGCCTTGATCGGCGAGGCTGGGAAGGGATTGAAGCAGGTTTTCAGCGGCCTCAATCCCGAGCGCATATCAGCGGCCGCCATCAACAACGGCATAGCGCGGTTCGCGCTTGCCCAAGCCTCGCAATATGCGCAGGATCGCAAGGTCTGGAGCACGCCGATCGGCGCGCACCAGGGAGTCGCCCATCCATTGGCCGAGAGCTATGCTGGCGTGCAGGCGGCACGGTTGCTGACAGCTAGGGCCGCCGATCTGTTCGACAAGGGAGAAGACGCAGCGGAAGCTGCCAATATGGCAAAGCTGTTAGCTGCGGATTCCTCGTTGAAGGCCCTCGATCAGGCGATCCAGACGCATGGCGGGAACGGCCTGTCCTACGAATATGGTTTGGCCGATCTCTGGTTTGTGGCGCGTCTTCACAAAACAGCGCCTGTCAGCCGGGAGATGGTTCTGAATCATATCGCACAGCATGCGATGGGCCTGCCTAAGAGCTACTGATGGTCAGCATGCAGAGCGAGGCTGTCGATCTTCTGGGCGATCTGCGCGGGCACGCGCTCGCGCGGCCAGATTCGCCCTGCCTGATTTTTGGTGATGACATCATCACCTTTGCCGATTTCACAACCCGGACCGATCGGGTTGCGGCCGCGCTGCTTGGCATGGGCTTAAAGCCCGGCGATCGCATAGCCATTCTGGCTTTGGCATCGCCTCTGTTTTTCGAACTTCTCTTTGCCTGTGCCGAGGCTGGTCTGATCCTGGTTCCGATCAATAGCCGCTTGTCCCCCCGCGAGGTTGGCGAGGTGTTGCGGGACGCAGAGCCCGGTCTTGTCATCGCGGCGCAGGCGCTGATCGATATGGTGCCTCCGGCTGGCGCCTGGCGGCTTTTCGAGGAAAAGGCCTTTCTACCCTGGTCTGCCAGTGCGCCATCAGCAGCGCCGAGCGCGGCCTCCTCGTCGCCCGATGCTCCGGTGCTCATCCTCTATACCTCCGGCACCACGGGCCAACCGAAGGGCGTAAAACTTTCGCTCGAAAATCTGTCGTATCTCAGCCGCATGGCGCAGGAAGTGTGGGAGTTTGACGAGGACAGCACCAATCTCGTTTCCACGCCCCTGTTTCACATAGGAGGCATCGGATGGGGACTGCTTGCGCTAACGCAGGGCGGGAAAACTGTTGTCACTCGTGAAAGCGCGCCCGATGCGCTTATCGAGGTGATGAGGCGTCATTCGCCCACGCACGCGTTTTTCGTTCCCACGATGATACAGCGCCTGGTTGACCATATCGAGGCGACAGGGGTGGCAGCGCCTTCGATCGATCATTTGTTCTACGGCGCGGCGCCGATGGGCGATGCGCTATTGAGGCAGGCACTGACGGCGTTCGGCTGCAAATTTCATCACGTATATGGGATGACGGAAACAGCGGGCACGGTCGTTACTCTCGATCCCTCCGATCATGATCCTGAAGGCGCAAACCCACGCCGCCTCCGGTCTTGTGGTCGCGCGATGCCTTGGGTCGAGATGGCGATCGTCGATCCCGCGACCGGTAGCACGATGGAAGCGGGCCAGGTCGGCGAAGTTCGGTTGCGGTCGGCTGCGATCACGAAGGGATATTGGCGAAAGGACATCGAAACCGCCCGCGCGATTGCTGCGGACGGCTGGCTTTGTACGGGTGACGCAGGCGAATTGGATGAGGACGGTTATCTCTACATTCGCGATCGCTACAAAGACATGATTGTGTCCGGGGGTGAGAATATCTACCCCAAGGAGATCGAGAATGTGATGCTCTATCACCCGGCGGTCGCCGAGGTGGCGGTGATAGGTGTGCCCCATGAGAAGTGGGGCGAGACGCCATGGGCCTTCGTCGCGCTGCGGCCGGGGGAGACGACAACCGCTGAGGGTTTGCTCGATTTTACCCGCGGCCAACTCGCTCGATACAAATGCCCGTCCGGCGTGACCTTTCGCGATAGCCTTCCGCGCAATGCCTCGGGGAAATTGATGAAGCACATCCTCCGGAGCGAGATATGAGCGGTATTTCTGTGCCCGCACAACTTCTACGCGGTTTTGCCAGCAACTTTATTACTGCTCATATTACAGAGCATGCCAAAGTAATTATGAGCCCGAAATACCGCCTCTTAATCAGCGGTCATCTCTTTGACGGTCGTGACAATTCTTATCTGCCCGCAACGGCCGCTCAGCTTGAGCAGTTTCCCGGATTATGCGTGACGGTGCACGATGTAGTGCTCACTGATGACGCCGCAGCAATGCGTTTCACCGAGCATGGGGCAAATGCGAAAGATGGCGTCGTCTCGACATGGGGCGGCCTGGCGATTTTTCGCATCTCAAACGGCCAGTTCGAGCACGGGTGGGCCGAAGAGGATTACTACGCTCGTAAGCGGCAGCTAAAAACGGCTGTTACGGACGACATTCTGCAGCCGCATCCTTCGCCGTGGGATTGTCCGGTTCAACCCGGCAACCCCGATACAGAGCAGGTCCTGCGTGAATGGCTGGGAAACCCTGCTGCCGTGTTTCGGGATATTGAAGAGATCAGTGCACAGGGGCCGAGGCTGGCGGAGTTGATCGAGCCACAAAGCATCACGATTTCCTTCCTCTTCAGCGCCGGCGACCGAGCCGCCGTCCACGCCGTCGTCGACGGACAGTATCTGGGAGGATTTTCGGATGTCGCGTCTGAGAAGGCCGGAAGCAAAGTGTCGCTTCCCATAGCCGCTATCGTCGATACCAGGAATGGAAAGATCGGGCGTGTTCAGCTCTGTGGGGACCGGCTCGGGCTGAACCGCTCGCTGCTCTCGCCAAAACCCTAATCGAAAATCGCTACAGCCCGTGTCCAACCCGCGGATGCGGCTCGAATCTTCACCGGGAAGCACGAAATCGTGAAGCCCGTCGCCGGCAGAGCCTCGAGATTGTGCAACTTCTCGAGGTGGCAGTATCCAATATCGCGACCTGCCTTGTGGCCCTCCCAGATCAGACCCGCATTGCCGGTTTCCAGGAATCTTTCGCGCGTGAACTCGAATGGGGCGTCCCAACTCCATGCGTCCGTGCCAGTCAGCCGCACGCCGCGTCCGAGCAGGTACATCGTCGCATCATAGCCCATGCCGCAGCCCGCCAGGACATAATCATCCTGCCCGTAGCGCGAGCCGGCCCGGGTGTTGACCACGACAATCTCCAGCGGCTGAAGCTCGTGACCGATACGGGACAACTCTGCTTCGACGTCCGCCGCGGTCGCCACATAGCCATCGTCGAAATGCCGAAAATCGAGTTTGACCCCGGGCTGCAGGCACCAATCGAGTGGAACCTTATCGATCGTAATCGCGCGCTCGCCCTTATTCATTGTCGAAGCGAAATGGTACGGCGCGTCGAGGTGTGTGCCGTTATGGGTGATCAGGGAAATCTTTTCGAAAGCCCACGCTTCCCCATCGGGCAAATCCTGTTTCTGCAGGCCCGGAAAGAAGGATGCCAGCTGCGGCACTGAGACATTGTGGTCGATATATTCGATCTTTGGCCGGAACACCTCCGGATCGGAGACAACATCATTTTCCAGGAAGACAGAGAGATCGATGATCTGTCGTGGCATGATTAAAACTCCACCCGGTCGCCGCCCTTCAAAGCCAATATCTCGCGCGCCTCCGCAGGAGTGGCTGGCTCCTTGCCCATCTCGGCGAGTATGCGAACGATCTTTCGGACTTGCTCGGCATTCGAGGCGGCGAGTTTCCCGCGCTCGATGAAAAGACTGTCTTCCAGGCCTACGCGAACGTTGCCACCGAGCAGCGCAGCCTGCGTCAGAAAGGGCATCTGGAAACGGCCTGCCGCCAGGCAAGACCAGTGATAGTTCTTGGAGCCAAATAGCCGATCGGCCGTCTGTTTCATAAAGAACAGATTTCCTAGGTCCGCACCGATGCCACCCAAGATCCCGAAAATCATTTGCGGAAAGAACGGTGGCTTTATGACACCCCGATCCACAAAATATGCCAGATTGTAGAGATGGCTGATGTCGTAGCACTCCAGTTCAAAGCGCGTGCCGAATGGAGTCAATGTTTCTACGATCGCCTGAATGTCCGTGAACGTATTCCGAAATATGGCACTAGCCGTGCCGATCAGATAGTCCCGCTCCCACCCGAACTTCCAATCCGCAATCTTGTCGGCAACGGGAGCCAGGCAGAAATTCATCGATCCCATATTCAGAGAACACATCTCCGGCTTGAAAGCCTTCGCTGCCGCGAGGCGATCATCCAGGGCCATCGTTACCGAACCACCGGTAGTGACGTTGATCACAGCGTCGCAGCGTTGCTTGATCAGCGGCAGCGTCAATTCATAGGCGGCTGGATCGCCGGTGGGCCGGCCGGTTTGTGGTTCGCGGGCATGCATGTGTAGGATAGCGGCACCCGCTTCAGCCGCTTCGACGGCCTGCTCGACGATGTCCGACGGCGTGAACGGAAGAGCGCCCGACATCGATGGCGTGTGCGCGGAGCCGGTTACGGCACATGTGATGATAACTTTGTTCGACACATCATTGTCCGGTCTTTAGCCGCCAGCGCGCAGAAGACGCGACTGGCGGCCGACGTTCGCCAATTCTTGCCTTAATATAGAACGGGATCGGACAGCTTTTGCCCGAAGCAATTTGCGCTCAATTGATTGGGATCCATGAATTCGATCATGCTGGCAACCTTGTCGCCCTTAATGTGGAAAGCGAAAGCGTAGTTACTCTGGCGATAGGTGCCGAACTTTGCAGGGCCTTCGCCATGCCCCAGTGCAACCGCACGATCACCTTCGACGATGATTTGGGTACATTGGACAACAGGTGGAGCTTTGAATGTATTGGCCAGCAGAGGAACCAGCTTTTCCTTGATCTCGTCGGGTCCGGTATAAACACCGGAAACGGGTGTATCGCCGATAATCGTATAAGTTCCGTCTGGCGCATACATCTCGAATGCCTTCAGGAATTGTCCAATATACATGTTGTTCATATATTCTTCGACGACTTCGCGCGTACCCATCAGCCTTCTCCTCTAGAATTTTGTTGAATGCTTCGATCAATTTCCCGCTTCGGCAAGCTCTTCGCGGGAGGGGGAAGCGAGAGTCGTGTCGCCCGCTGTCATTCCGCCGTCGACGGTAATTACTTGGCCCGTTATGAACGCCGCTTCGTCCGACACCAGAAAGGCGATCGCATTGCCGATGTCTCGCGGACGGCCGAAGCGACGCATCGGCGTTCGGTCCAGGACCGCCTTTGCGAACCGATCGACCTTGAAGGCGATCCTCGTCATCTCGGTCTCGATATAGCCCGGGTTGACTGCATTTACTCGGATATTGCCCCCCGCGAGCTCCGTGGCGAGGGCGCGTGTGAACATGCCGATCGCTCCCTTTGAAGCGATGTAAGGCGAAAGATTGGGAGCCGCGAACAGGCCCATCACCGACCCGATGTTCACTATGGCGCCGGGCCGTTCGCCGAGATGCCTGACGAACTGCTGCGCCATGATCATCGTGCCGGTCAGATTTGTGTCGAGCACTTTACGCCAGGCGGCGAGTTCAAGGTCAGCGAACGCCGATCGGATGGTTATCCCGGCGGAGTTGACCAGCCCATCGGCGATAACGCCACGTCTATGCAGGTCTTCAAACAGCGTGGCGCAGCGAATCGCATCGCAAACATCGAGATGGAACGCTTCAGAGCGGCCACCAGCAGCCACGATGCGCCGGGATACCTCATCGGCCGCGGCCGGATTGTAATCTGCGATGAGTACAAAAGCACCCTTTTCGGCAAGAACTTCCGCTGCGCCGGCACCGATGCCGGAACCGCCACCCGTAACGATGATAGTTCGCCCTTCGAGCAAGTTCATCTCAAGAGTCGCCGGTGTGAGTGCAGATGAAAGAGCCTATCGTGACGAGCGCGTCTCGGGCTTCCGGAAGGCGGTCGGCGTAGATCGGCCAGATGTGAACCATGTCTTTCCCCAATAGGAAGGTCGCATCCACGCCGGCCTTCGCAGCAGCTTCCGCGCAGAGCTTCCCGTCATCCCGGAACACTTCGATTTCGCCAGCAAGGATTAGAATGGGGGAAAGGCCTGACCAGTCCCCGTAAAGCGGTGACAGCATGGGATCGGCCCGGTCGCGATCACCGCAATATGTTACCGCCATCGCTTCAAGAAGCTCGGTGGTTACGAGCGGATCGATTGGAGCAATGGAGACCCGCGAATCGCCGGAGGCGGTAAAATCCGCGAGCGGCGACATGGCAACTCCGCATCCTGGATTCGGAAGCCCGGCGTTACGGAACTGCTGCAGCGCCACCAAGGCAAGGCCGCCCCCCGCGGAATCGCCGCAAATCGCTATTTTCTCGCCCTCATATCCCTGGTCGAGGAGCCAGCGATAAACTTCCAGCGCGTCTTCGATCGCTGCCGGGAAGGGGTTTTCCGGGGCGAGTCGATAGTCGACCAGCAGGACTCGCGCGCCGCTCGCTGCGGAGAGTAGCCCTCCAAAGGAACGATAACTCGAGGCTGAACCCATGAGATAGCCGCCCGAGTGAAAATGCACTGCCACACGACTGTTGTCACAGCCGGGAGATTCGGCCCAAATGCAAGCCGTGTTTCCAGCATTGACGCTTGTGAAAATTGTCCCTTCCGGACCGGCAAACTGCGACAGCCATTCTTCGAAAATTCGCCGATAATCATCATAGGTGTAGCTGGGGTCGGACAGCCAGGCGTCGCGCAACTCGTTGTTCATTCCAATGAGGCGCCCGTGATCAATATCAGCCATTTCCGCTCTCCAGAAAAACCATTTTCTATGCCTTATCGGCTTATCGATATCCGCACGTTCGACTGGCGAATGTGCAGGAATGATGTGGTCCTAACAGTGGGCATGGACGCGGGCAAGCACTTTGCAACACTACTGTTGTTGACTTGGGGCGGGGAGCGACATATCACTCTTCACGGCAGCCGTTATGCGAGGTTGGGAACTCAGGATCCCGGGATTGATCTCGACAAATAAAGGCTTCGGAGCGGAGAGAAGAAATGCAAATCGGCCACCTGAATGTCATGCAGAATTGGCATAAAGATCTTGATGACTACCAGATGTATCAGGGCGAGATCGATCTCGCCGTCAAGGCTGATGAAAATGGATTCGATTCGCTCTGGTGTGTAGAGCATCACTTTGAAGACTATGGTCTTTGCCCAGACAATATTCAGTATTTGTCGTACCTAGCGACAAAGACCAAGCGCGCGAAGCTGGTCCCCGGCGCTATCATCCTGCCTTGGAATGACCCTCTGCGCATCGCAGAAAAGGTGGCGATGCTGGAATATTTTGCTCCCGGGCGCGTTGCGCTCGGCATAGGCCGCGGTCTGGCTCGCCGTGAATATGTTGGCTTTCGGGTTCCGATGGAAGAGGCGCGAGGGCGGTTCGATGAAGCCGCGCGACTGGTGCTCAACGCTCTCGATACGGGCTTTATGGAGAGCGATACGGAATTGTTTAAACAGCCGCGGGTCGAGATCCGGCCTCGGCCTCTGCGTAGCTATTATGACGATTTGAACTGCGTCGCGATGTCCAACGATTCGGCGCTTGCAGCCGCTGATCTTGGCGGAAGCATGATGACGTTCATCCAGTTCGCTTTCGAGCGCCATCTTCCAATGATTAATCTGTATCGTGATCGCTTCCGCGAAGTACACGGTCGTGAGGCCCCCGCTCCTACGCTAACCGACGTCACCGTCATCCATGAGGATGAAGAGGAGGCACGCAGGCTGGCATATGAGCATATCGGCAATCACTATATCGCCGTGACTGATCATTATGAATTCGCCGGCGACCATTTCAAGAATATCAGGGGCTATGAGACGTACCAGCAGGGAGCGGACCTCATAAAGTCAGCCGGCATGGAAGAATCCCAAAAGACCTATATTGAAGCGCAGAACTACGGGACGCCAAAGCAGGTTGTCGAGAAGTACCGCGAACGGCTCGATCTGGTCGGGGATTTCAATGCTATGCTCGTTCTTTCCTTCGGCGGCATTTCCTTCGCTAACGCGCAAAACAGCCTCAAGGTTTTTAGCGAACAGGTCATGCCTGAGCTCCGTAAGATGGTGGGTGTTAAACCGCGCGAGCCGCAACTCGCCTGACATGTCGGTTTAGGATGCGATGAGGGCGGCTCTTGCGGGTCGCTCCTCTCGGAAAGGCTGCGCCGACGAGGCGTGTGTCGCATGCTGGCGATCGAAGCTGGAGCTGCTCGTGACATTGTCCGTTCAAGTCAGGGTCAAGCAACTTCCCCAGGGGTGCACAAAGGCGGGCGATTTCGAGCTCGTCGAGGCGGTCCTGCCGGAGCTGGATCAGGGGCAGATCCTTGTTCGAAACGAATGGATGTCGCTCGATCCATACATGCGCCTCGGACTTACCCAACAAGAAGGATATGTTTCTCAGATCTGCCCGGGTGATATTCTCGGGGGAGCGGCGGTTGGTGTCGTCGAAATCTCGAACGATGCCGGCTATCCTGTCGGAACCCGCGTACTTAGCAATTTGGGATGGCGGTCGCACTACATCGCCGATGCCGCTCAAGACGGCATTTCACCGATAAGCACTCTGAACACCCCGCCCGAATGGCATCTGGGGCTTCTCGGCCTGACGGGGGTAACTGCCTGGATCGGGATCGAAGACGTATTGCAGCCCGTCGATGGGGAGACGATATTCATTTCCGGCGCAGCCGGGGCTGTCGGCGCAATCGCCTGTCAACTGGCGAAGCTGCGGGGAGCGCGGGTGCTCGCTTCCGTAGGCTCGGACGAAAAGGCAAATTGGTTGGTCGACGAATTGGGAGTGGATGCGACCGTCAATTATCGCAGTGACTCGCTAACGGCATTCTTGGATGCCCACGCGCCTGCGGGCGTAGATTGCTACTTCGACAATGTCGGCGGCCATATGCTGGAGACGTTCTTGACCAGAACGAAGCCAGGTGGCCGCATCGGGCTATGCGGTGCGATGTCTCAATATGAGGAGGGCGACTACAGAGCCGGCCCCGCCAACTTTTTTGCCGCCATTGAAAATAACCTTCGTCTGGAAGGCTTCAATGCATTTCGTCTTCCACCGGCTCGTCGAGAAGCCATCGTCAAGGAATTGATGGTGCGGGCGGAAAGCCGCCTGATCAGGCCATGCCAGGCCCTAGTGGAGGGGATTGAGCAGGTCCCGAACGCGTTCGAGGCGATGTTCTCAGCCGGACAGTGCGGCAAGCTCGTGGTGCGGATCTAGCCATTTGGGCGAGATCGATCCCTGCTTCGCGAGGCTCGTAAACCATCCACGGGCACAAATCAGACCGCCAGAAGCCGATGTCTCTATCGAGAGCGTACGGGAAGCTATCGACGCTCCGATGCGGGCAATTGCCGGAGAAGCGATTTTTGAGGTCGCAGACCTTCTTGCAGAGGGACATGGCAAGATACCAATTCGCTGCTATCGTCCGTGTGATACCGACACGCCGCTTCCGGTCATCGTGTTTTTCCACGGCGGCGGCTTCGTCGCCGGTTCTGTCGACACACACGACGCTTTGTGTCGCGCTTTGTGCCGTGAATCCGGTGCCAATGTGGTCTCGGTCGAATATCGACTGGCACCCGAACACGCTTATCCGGCGGCATTAGACGATTGCGTGTCCGCGATCAGGTGGCTTGCCAAGGGGTCAGACGAACTCAAGCTGGATTGTGACCGTCTCGCGCTGTGCGGCGACAGCGCGGGCGGATATTTGGCCGTCGCAACTGCAATAGCGATGCGTCTGCGCCCAGGCTCCCCGAATATACGGCACGTCGGGTTGCTGTATCCCGTGGTCGATCCGGCTTGCGATACAGCCTCGATGCAAACTCTCGGCGATGGCTACATCCTGTCGCGCGATGCGATGAAATGGTTCTGGCAGGCCTTCAGGGGGAAGGGCAACGATCGGCAGGATCTCTCACTGCTGTCAAAAGACCTCAGCGGAATTGGCGCTGTTTTGATTATAACTGCGGAATTTGATCCACTTCGCGATGAGGGCGCGCAACTCGCTCAAGCCTTCAGCGCGGCGGGCGTTGAAGCGACGGTTTGCTGCTATGATGGCATGATCCACGGGTTTGCCAGCCTTCTCCCCATCACGCCATTTGCCAGGAAAGCCGTCCAGCAACTGGCTGTCGAGATCAACCGCGGCTTCGCTGGTTAGCTACCTTTTGCCAACAGTAATGTTGTCTAGACCTGCATGACGGAGAGGCCGCGCCTACCGCAAACAGCAGCGAGATCGTTTGACGTAACAACACCTATGTTGTAATCCATCTTGGTGTCGGTTAGTGCGGCGTGGCGGGAGAGGAAGTGTCGACGAAAGAAACGGCAGGCACTTGCTTGGTGCTCGAGACCACAATGGCGTTGTCGACACCTGAGGCGAAAGAATGACAATTAAATTGATTGAGGATGAGCTTGCGGGACTGGATTGGCTTGAGCCAGCTTTGCGCATCGCCAACGTCCCGACCCTCGCGTGCCTTTTGGTCCAGTTGACGGGCGATCGACATTGGATTGAAGGCAAGTTCGTTCCTGTACGGACGCGCGGCCTCGATGATAACGAGGATGGCGGACTTCCGATCGACGTCCAAGATGAGCTTCGCGCCGCCGCGCTGGAAGCCATACTGGACTGGAAAGCTGGCAAGCCCCCGGTGCTCGAGGCCCCGTCCGACGCGCTGCTTTGTCAGATCATGGGCGTCTCATTGGGCGAAGAGATTCCGCTCGAATATGCACCGATGATACGGAATGAGCTGCATCTGCGAAGCTCAACGACCGAACAGGCCGCTACAGCGCCCAAAGGATTTTCCGCTCTAATCATCGGTGCAGGCATATCGGGGCTCTGCGCGGCTGTGGAATTCCGAAAGGCCGGCATTCCTTACGTCATTCTGGAGCGCAATCACCGTCCCGGCGGTGTTTGGCTGGAGAACCGCTATCCCGGGGCCGCGTGCGATGTGCCCAGCCACCTTTATTCCTTTTCCTTCGCTCCCTACGAATGGTCTCGCTACTTTGCCGGCAGTCGAGAGATCCAGGCATATCTTGAAAAGCTCGCTGCAGATCAGTGCGTACTTCCAAACATTCGTTTCGATAGAGAAGTAGTCGAAGCAAGATTTATCGAGAGTGATGCACTCTGGGAAGTAGAAGCCAAACGATCTGATGGCGCCATCGAAACGCTCCGAGCCAATATCGTTGTGAGCGGTGTGGGCGCATTCAATAAGCCAAGGCTGCCCAACGTTCCCGGTATCGAAAGCTTCAAGGGCCCCAGCGTGCATACCGCGCGCTATCCCGACGAAGGGCTGGACCTAAAGGGCCGCAACGTTGTCTTGATCGGGAACGGGGCAAGCGCGATGCAGGTTGCCCCCGCGATCGCTGGCGAGGTCGGATCGCTCACGATCGTTTTGCGTACCCCGCAGTGGGTCGCGCCTTTTCCGAAGTTCGGGCAGGAAATACCGAGCGATCTTCGGCGGCTCATGCGCGAGGTGGAGCCTTATCGTCTTTGGTACCGTCTTCGCTTGAGCTGGGCGTTCAACGACAAGCAGCATGCCTCTTTGCAGATTGATCCTGACTGGCCCGATCAAGACGGCTCCATCAATGCGATCAATGAATCGCATCGCAGAGGCCTTGCGGCCTACATGGAGCAGGAATTGGGCGAAGCGCAGCATTTGCTGCCCTCTATGCTTCCGGATTATCCGCCATTCGGGAAGCGGATGCTGCTGGACAACGGTTGGTTTCGTACGCTGTCCAAGCCGCTGGTAACATCGGTCATCGGCTCTGTTGTCGAGGTTACGCCTGGCGGCATCATTACCGATGATGGCGTTGAGCATCCGGCAGACGTTTTGATCTGGGCGACGGGCTTCGATGTTGTCAATTTACTCGCCCCCATGCGGGTGCGTGGAGTTGGTGGCCGAATTTTGCACGACGAGTGGGAAGGCGACAACGCCAGGGCTTATCTGGGAACGGTTGTTCCCGGATTTCCAAATTTCTTCTGTCTTTACGGTCCGAATACGCAGTTTGGTCACGGCGGTAGCCTAATTTCCGTGCTTGAACGTCAGATGCATTACGTAATGTCTCTCCTGTCGCAGATGTTTAAAAATAACATCAAGACGGTGGATGTGAAGAGGGATGTATATGAGGAGTACAACAAGCAGGTTGATGACGCTCATTCCAGGATGATTTGGTCTCTTCCTGATCTGCATGGCTATTATAAAAACTCGAGAGGCCGGATCGTCGTCAATAATCCATTTCGTATTGTGGATGTCTGGAAGACGACCGAAAGCGCAAACCTAAATGACTTCGATTATGAGCTTGCGAATGAGCAGGCCGCCGTTCCGGTCGTCTAAAAACTTCGTATTTTTGGAGAGAATTCCATGCGTGGTGCATTAATCGTTTCCACAGCCCGCACGCCCATCGGCCGAGCTTATCGTGGGGCATTCAACGACCTCCCGGCGCCGACGCTTGCCTCGCACGCGATCCGCGCGGCGGTTGAAAGAGCCGGCATCGAAGGCGGCCAGATCGAAGATGTCGTCATGGGCGCGGCTCTCCAGCAGGAAACGCAATATACGATCGGCCGTAACGCCGCACTGAGGGCCGGACTGCCGGTCACCGTCTCTGGGCAATCAATTGATCGGCAGTGTGCATCCGGGCTCATGGCGATCGCGACCGCCGCCAAGCAGGTCATTCTTGACGGCATGAACATTTGCGTCGCTGGCGGCGTGGAATCGGTCTCTCGTGTCCAGACCAAGGAGCTGCGCACGACCGAGGATCCAGAACTCACGGCCATGCTCCCCGAGGCTTACATGCCGATGCTGCAGACCGCCGAGGTAGTTGCCGCGCGCTATGGCATCTCTCGTGAACTGCAGGACGAATATGCTCTGCAATCGCAACAGCGAACGGCTGCAGCGCAAGCGGCGGGCGCTTTCGATCAGGAAATCGTGCCCGTCTCCGCGACGATGAAAGTCCAGGACAAGCAGACCCGCGAAATCTCCTCAAAACAGGTTACGCTCACGAAAGATGAGGGAAATCGTCCGGAAACGAACATTGAAGGGTTACGCTCGCTCCAGCCCGTGCTTGGACCGGAAGCCTATATTACCGCTGGCAATGCCAGCCAGTTGTCCGACGGTGCCTCCGCATGCGTTATTATGGAAGAGACGCTTGTTGCGGAGCGCGGGCTGAAGCCGCTTGGCCGGTATCTCGGCATTTCCGTTGCGGGGACGAACCCGGACGAGATGGGAATCGGGCCGGTGTTCGCCGTGCCCAAGCTGCTCAAGAGCCATGGGCTCACTGTCGACGACATCGGGCTTTGGGAGTTGAACGAAGCCTTTGCGGTTCAGGTCATTTATTGCCGGGATAAACTTGGCATTCCCAACGAGTTGATGAACGTCAACGGCGGCGCGATTTCAATCGGACACCCCTACGGAATGTCGGGCGCGCGCATGGTCGGTCACGCACTGATCGAAGGCCGGCGGCGCGGAGCCAAGCACGTTGTTGTAACCATGTGCGTCGGCGGTGGCATGGGGGCCGCCGGACTCTTTGAGGTTCTGTAATGGCAGCCCGTGCAGCGCATAGAGTATGTTCTCCTCCAGCCGAGCAGGTTTCGTCTATCGAGGAGATACTGGAAGACGTACGTGCGGGTCGTACCTTCATCATCGTGGACGATATCGCAGAGAATGGGCCTGGTCATTTGGCAATTCCGGCTCACCACGCTTCGCCATCAATAGTCAATTTCATGGCGCGATATGCTCGCGGGCTTATTTGCCTTGCAATCGCTCCAGAGATTGCTGAGCGCCTCGATCTCAAGCAAATGCCTCGAACCGGATCTTCGCGCCGAGATGGCTTTATGGTCTCGATTGAAGCTCGGGACGGAGTAACAACGGGGATCTCCGCATTCGATCGGGCACGCACGATTGCGGTAGCTATAGATACGAAGTCAAGGTCGCAAGACATCGTTTCACCGGGGCATGTATTTCCGGTAGTGGTGCGCGATGGAGGCGTCCTCTTTAGCGCGGGCCAAGCTGAAGCCGCTGTGGATTTGGCGAGAATTTCTGGCCTCAGCCCCGCAGCCGTTGTTTGCCAGATACTTGATCAAGATGGCGAGGTCATGAATTCGGATAGCCTCTGCGAATTTGCAGAAGAGCATAATTTGCGCATCGGCACCGTGGCAGATCTGATCACCCATAGGCGTCACTCTGAGACCCTAATAAAAAGAGTTGTCAGCGCCCCATTTTCTAGTGATTATTGTGGAGATGTCGCTATCCACGTCTATCGGAGCACGATTGACGAAGGAGAACACGTTGCTCTGGTACGAGGCAATATCAGACCCGATTCAAGTACTTTGGTGCGGGTTCATCAAGTGGACTTGACGACGGATATTCTTGGTTGGAGTGCCGCCCGTCAAAATTACATACCCAATGCTCTGAAAGCTATGGCTGCGTATGACGGCCCTTCTGCAGCAGTGTTCGTGCATGATGCAAAACCGAATTCTATTTCGGATCGAATTAGTGGGGGAAGAGCGGATTACATGAAGAATTGTGCGGCCCGAGATTACGGACTCGGCGCGCAGATTCTCTTGGACCTAGGCGTCAGAAATATGGTCTTGCTGACGTCGAGTTCTAGAAAACATGCTGCTTTGGAAGGCTTTGGACTGCGTATCATGCGAAGGCAGCGAATAAAGTCGTAAGAGGCTGTCGGGCGGGCTGTCAGGCGAAGTCTAAATCCTGTACTACATTTTGGAGTCTTAGGTCGCTTATGCTCGAAACGACCTACTCCACAGGAATCGCCATCATGCTAATTAACAGCTAATTTCTGGGAGATGCTGGCGCTGGCGGTACTCCAGCTTGGCTGCTGGACTTCGAGCGCCACCAGAGCGAACAGCACTTAGCGACTCGCTGATGTTTTGAACGAGTACCCGCTCCGAAGACGCAGATCGTCGGCGCTGTAGCTGGTGGGAGCGGACAATCCGCTTTCCTCAAAGGGAGGACCACCAAAATGCCCAACTCAGCGACACCCAAACGATCCTGCTCTCGACGGCACTGTCAAACTAACAAGAATCCGGTTCGTTGGGGCGACTTGTAGCCGGAAATGCGCTGTGTCTCGCAAGACCTATTAAGGCTCGTTAGTGGAACAAAATGCGTATAACATTGCGCATAAATTGCTGCGAATCGATTTGGAAATCAGTGTGCGTTAGCTTTGACAGTACCGACAGAGCCCATCAGACAGAGCCTTAAAGACGCTCCCAACCGCCGATTTAACGCGCTTTCTCGATTTCAAACGTACTCGATGTGGGCACGAATCGCACCGTCCGAACCAAGCCAGCCTTTAAGATCCGCATAAGCTAACATGTCACTGAAACTTTTATGCCATTCTGCATCGCTGCGGCGGTGTGACTCAAGCCATTCGCGGCGGAGCCAAAGATATTCACCGTCATACTTCGACATCGCGTAAAGGTTCGACGACAGTACCCCAGCCTCAACACTAGATGGCATACTTACCTTGAGCTGGCGAAAATTGTCGGCATCGATAAGGGTTACGTTACCGTGTTCGTCAATATTAATAATCATAATCGCCATCTATATTAGAGTAAAATTGGTGTGTATTATATGTTATTAATCATAACACAGGCATCATTTCCCTCAACGTCAAATTTTAGTCAGTTTGAGCTCTATTTAAACTCATTTGAAGGTTAGGATCCGAAGAATACTCAGTCTAACAATATGCCACGGAGGGTTCGGCAGATGGACGCCCCAAGTCAACGAAGCGTTTAAGATGGTAATCTTCGTCTCCCAATTGATGCCCAATTAAGATCAGGCGTTTGGCAAAATGGGAAAGAGGAAGTTCCCACGTCATGCCGATGCCTCCATGCATCTGAATAACTTCCTCTGCTACCAGCGATCCAACCCGACCGATTGTGAATTTCGCAGCCGATCCCGCCCGCTCGCGTGAACACCTGTCGGCGTCGAACCGGGCAGCAGCGTTAATCGCTGCCGAACGCGCCTGCTCGATTTCAAGCGCCAACGCCGCCATTCTGTGTTGAAGCGCCTGAAATTTCCCGATGGGGATGCCGAACTGCTTGCGTGTCCGCAGATAATCGAGAGTCTGATCTCTCAAGGTATCAAGGATAGCAACCGCCTCCCATGCAAGCGCGACGAGACCCGCCGCCGTCGCTTTCTCCATCACATCCGTCGCGCTTGCGCCCGTCGCGCAGAGCGTCGCGGGCGCGCCGTCCAGGAATAGCTCCCCGGCCATCCCACCATCGACCAGCGGATACTCCTCGGCGCGAACTCCGGTTTTGAAATCATTGAGGATGAAAATCGCGGCGCCTTCATCAGTATTCGCTACCGTCACGACAATGTCTGCTTGCCCGACAAACGGGACGACCGAGCGCCGACCTGAAAGGACCCAGCCCTCGCCGACCGGCCGTGCAGACAGATACTCTGGACCATCGAGCGCTGCGGTCAACACCACCTCGCTCGTGACCGCCTGAGCGACCAGATCGCTCCGGCCCAATGCACCTAGAATTCGCCCGGCGAGAAGCGTGCCCAGGAAAGGACCGATAGCCAGCGCATGCCCGACTTCACCGAACACGACCCCGATATCGAACGCAGATCCACCGTAACCGCCATACTCTTCTTCGAACAAAGCACCGATTATGCCCAGATCGGCCAGCTGCTTCCACAAGGCCGGTGACCAGCCTTCGTCAGAGGCCACAACGCTTTCACGCTGTTTGAAATCGAAGGTCTCGCTGAATAAGCGGCGGAGAGAATCCACCAGCATCTGCCGGTCTTCTCCGAGAGAGAAATCCATGTCCTTACAGCTCCAGGATCGTCTTGCTGATGATCTCGCGCTGGACCTCGTTGGAGCCGCCAAAGATCGAGAGCTTGCGGTTATTGAAATATTGGACCGCAGCCGCGGCTGCGAAATCCGGGCCGATCTGAGGGCCATTGAACCCTTCGTCGAGAGCTTCGTCGACAAACGGCTGAGCATAGATACCGGCCGCCCGACGCATGAGATCGGTGATCTGCTGTCGGATTTCGGTACCACGTATCTTGAGCATCGAGCTTTCGGCGGTCGGCGCGCGGCCAGCCCCGACCGAGGCAAGGACACGCAGGTTGGTAGTCGTCATATTGGCAAGATCGATTTCGACCTTAGCCATCCGGGCCGCGAAGTGGATATTCTCCTCAAGGGGGCGCCCATCTTTCATCTGCGTCGCTGCGACTTCCTTCAACCGTTCGAAAGCCGCCATGGATTGCCCGACGCCGGCGATGTTGGTCCGCTCATAGGTCAGCAGATATTTGGCGCAGGTCCACCCCATATGCTCCTCCCCGACAAGGTTTTCGATCGGCACGCGAACATCGGTGAAGAAGACTTCGTTGACCTCATGATCGCCATCGAGCAGCCGGATCGGCCGCACGTCGACGCCCGGCGTCTTCATGTCGATCAACAGAAAGCTGATCCCTTCCTGCTTGCGGCCTTCGGTGGAGGTACGGACGAGGCAGAAGATCATGTCGGCATATTGCGCCAGCGTGGTCCACGTCTTCTGGCCGTTGACGATATAGAAATCGCCGTCCCGAACCGCGCGGGTCTTGAGACTGGCGAGATCGGAACCGGCGCCCGGCTCCGAATAGCCCTGGCACCACCAATCCGTGCCGTCGAGAATGCGGGGGAGCCAATGCCGCTTTTGCGCATCCGACCCATATTTGATGAGCACCGGAGCGAGCATCGAAATGCCGAAAGGCACGACGCGGGGCGAATAGGCCAAGGCGGCTTCGGTCTCGAAAATAAAGCGTTGGGTAACGGTCCAGCCCGTGCCGCCCCATTCGACCGGCCAGTGATTGGCGAGCCAACCCTTCGCGTTAAGAATGGCGTGCCATTCCTCCATGTCCGCCTTGGTCAAGCGCTGGCCGAGGCGCACCTTGGTCGAAATTCGGGTCGGCAGTTTTTCCGCTAGGAAAGCACGGACGTCCTGCCGGAAGGTATCCTCCTCGGCCGTGAAGCTCAAATCCATGACCTAATTCCGTTCGCTCGTGATGGTCAGACGATCTCAAACAAGCCGGCGGCACCCATGCCACCTGCTACGCACATCGACACGACGACGTGTCGCACGCCGCGGCGCCGCCCTTCGATGAGCGCATGGCCGACGAGGCGGCTGCCCGTCATACCGAACGGATGTCCGATCGCGATCGCCCCTCCATTCACGTTGAGCCGGCTCTGATCGATACCCAGCTTATCCCGGCAGTAGAGGGCCTGGCTGGCAAACGCCTCGTTGATCTCCCACAGGCCAATGTCCTCGACGGCGAGGCCCGCGCGTTTCAGAAGCTTGGGTATGGCGAACACGGGGCCGATGCCCATCTCATCCGGCCCGCACCCGGCCGTCTGAAAACCTCGGAAGATTCCGAGGATCGGGAGGTTCTCCGCTTCCGCCGTCGCGCGATCCATCAGCAGTTGTGCCGATGCGCCGTCCGAAAGCTGGCTGGCATTGCCGGCGGTAATATACCGCCCCTCCTTCACCTTGATCCCATCCCGCCACACCGGCTTGAGCGCCGCCAACCCCTCCACGGTGGTATCGGCACGAACGCCCTCATCCTTTTCGAGGGTTACGCTTTCCCGCCCCGCTTCAGTACCATCCTTCGCCCACAGGATTTTCTCGGCCGCCAGAGGAACGATCTCGTCATCGAAGCGGCCCGAAGCTATCCCGGCGGCAGCACGATGCTGGCTTTCCGCCGCGAAGGCATCCTGACTCTCCCGCGAGACACCGTAGCGTTCGGCGACGATCTCGGCGGTTTCGATCATCGCCATATAGGCGTCCGGCTCCGCGTCGATCACGGAGGTCGAGCGCCAGTCGGGCTTCACGGCAGCCGCCCGCGTCGTCATCGAAATGGATTCGCCGCCACCCGCCAGCGCGATGTCTATGTCATCGGCCATGATCGAGCGCGCCGCGAGTGCCACCGTAGTGAGCCCCGACGCGCATTTTCGATCCAGCGTGAAGCCGGCGAGCGACTGAGGCATACGCCCGGCGAAGACCGCCATTCGCCCGACATTGAAGGCCTGCTGGCCGAACTGGTTGCCCGTTCCGTAGAAAACATCGTCGATGCGGGCAGGATCGATGCCGGCGCGCTCAACGGCCGCGTTCAAGACGTGGCCCGCCATCAAAACAGGCTCACAATTGTTGAAGGCGCCTCGGCTTGCCCTGCCGATTGGCGTTCGCGCGGTCGAAACAATAGCGGCTTCACGGCTCATTTCTGCTGCCTCATCCTAAGCGCGATGATCGATCGTCAGGCGCCTTTCCGCTTTTGCGCACTCCCGCACATCTTTCAACAGAAAAACATACGCTAATTTCTAAGAATTATTGGATTTGCCTTTCCACATAGGCTCATATTTCCATTCCGAGCATACGATATTTGCGAATCGGGCATGGGAGAGGCTGGGCAATGAGCGATAAGGAACAGGGCGGGTTCGATCTCGCCGACTGGCAGCGGCACGTGCGCCTGCTGATTGCGCCGAATGTTGCCGGGGCGCCCGGTCGCTTCCGGTCCTGCCAACTCGAAGGTGAAGGCACCCGGATATTCGGCGGCCAGATCTTGGCGCAGGTCCTGATGGCCGCGGCGCACGATGTGACGGAGAATTGGCCGCCGCATGCGATACACGCCTGCTTCCTGCGTCCGGGCGACACGCGCGTTCCGGTCGATTATGAAGTTTGCGAACTCCTGGCCGGCAGGAGCTTCGTCAACCGTCAGGTGCATGCGCGCCAGGGCGGGAAGCCGATCCTCGTCATGACGGCTTCCTTTCATCGTCCGGAGACCGGCATGCAGCATCAGGCGGCGATGCGGACGTCCCTACCCCCAGAAGACGCGGTCGAGCAGCTTCGAATCTGGCGGTCCCGACCGGACGACACACCGCGCACACGCCTCGCAAAGCGAATCAGCGGTCAGCCGCTGGAGATCGTGCCGATCGACCCGGACGCCTTGTTCGGCGACCATCCGGAGCCACCCGCTTCAGCCATATGGCTTCGAATGCTCCACAGAATCGAAGGGCCTGCAGCCATGCATTGCGCGCTCCTGGCATACGCATCCGACATCATGCTGTTGCGGGCGGCTCTCCTTCCTCATGGTGTGCGGACATCCACTCCCGGCGTTCAGACCGCGAGTCTGGATCATGTGCTCTGGCTGCATGACACTCCGGACATCAACCAATGGCATTACTTCGAGATCGACAGCCCTTGGTCGGGTGGCAACCGAGGGCTGAGCCGCGGCCATTTCTACACTGCGGACGGAAAACTGATCGCCACCGTGGCGCAAGAGAGTCTTATGCGGTCGAAGGCCGTTGCCGTGCCACGGAAGGCGTGATGGGTTCGATCATCCGGCAATCCAGCTTGACGCTCTCATCGAACAGACCGGAACGCAGCGTCGACGCATAGATACGCGTCGCTCCCCGGACGCCGAGACGAGACGCCCACGTCCGCAGATCGAAGGCCGAGTTCAACGTGGCGATGATCACCTGACTCGCGACCATGGGGTCGACGAGACGCAGACTTGCCTGCGCCGCGCCCTCGATCAGGCCTCCGGCAAAACGCATTGCCGTGCGGTCCGATCGCTCGACCGCTTCCATACGCAAATTCCGCGGCATGGCGCGCAACGCAGATGCGCGCGTGAGCGGCCACTGGCCGGCGAACTGGATATTGAGCAGGGTCGCGATGGTCGACGAGAGCCGCTGCCATTCATCGGTCGTCGTCGTGCGAGCCAGCGCCTGTACCTGCGCGATCCGCCGATAGCTGTGTCGAAAGCATTCAAGTACCAGATCGTCCTTGGCATCGAGATGGTGGTAGAAACTGCCTTTCGTCAGCTTCAATTCTTCCACGATCCGACCGACAGACGCCCCTCGATATCCGATCTCGTTGATCAGGCGGGTCGCAACCTTGAGGAAATTGCTCGCGCTGCCTTCGCGGCCGGTTGAATCCTCGTCCGGAGCGTCACCCGGCAACAGCGCAAGCGGCTCCCAAGGGGCGTTGGGCGGGGCGAGGCCATTCTCTAGAATGTGGAACAATCGATCGGCGATGCGACCGAACTCGTCGAGCGGATAATGGCTCAGCCACACCGGCAGCCAGAACATATTCTCAAGCACGATATGCGCGCGCGCCGTCAACACGTCCTTTTCGACCGACCCGCTTGGCGTTTGCAGAAGCGCCCGAACATCACGAAAAACACTTTGGTAGGTCTTTTCGAGTGGAAGACGCAGCGGATCTTCCAGCGTGCGCATTTCCGACAGGCTCGCCAGCGGGCGCAATGTACCGCGGATCACTCCTGCCCGAAGTTCAACGTGCAAGGTGATGAAGCGCCGTATCCGCGCTCTTGGCGTGTTTTCCGATCCAGCCTCTCGGACAAGAGCATGGAGGCGATCCAACGTTCTTTCGAAGACAGCCGCAACCAGCAATTCCTTGCGTCGAAAATAGTAGGTGACGCTGGTCGTATTCAACCCGACGGCCTGGGCCACCTCGAGAAGCGTCGTCCCCTTCGCCCCTTGCTGGTTCATGATGGTGGTCGCAGCATCGAGAATGCGGTCGCGCTTTTGATCGAACTTGATGCGACTGCGCGGCTCGCGAGTCCCCGCCTGCCCGCTGTTAGTGTCGATGCTGGCTGCCATGGCCATCACATGGCGCAACACGCCCGGTGATGCCACGCATGTTTTTCGCCGCGCGCACCTCTGTTCCCGTTTCCGGCGAAACGGTGGCCGAGGGCGCCTTAAGTCCCCCCGGAAAAAGTCTCGCCGGCTGCCGCCTTGCCGCGGAGCAGTCCCGACATGCGAAAGTCGGTTAAATGTGGCGCATGCCTTTCCAGACTAGCGACGACGGTGTCGAGACCGATCGTGTCAGCCCAGAACATCGGGCCGCCGGTCCACGCCGGCCATCCATAACCATTCAGCCACACCACATCGATATCCGACGGACGCTGCGCGATGCCTTCTTCGATGATCAACGCACCTTCGTTGATCATCGGATACAATAGCCGTTCGAGGATTTCCGCATCGCCGATCTTGCGCCGATCGCGGCCTGCCCTTGCGGCAAACTCCGCTATGATGCCATCGACCTCCGCCGAAGCTGAGCGGTTACGCTTGTCATCATAATCGTAATAACCCTTGCCGGTCTTTTGGCCGCGCCGTCCTGCTTCGCACAGCAGTTCGCGCAGCGTCGAACCGCTCGAGGTCGCCGGGTCCCAGCCGAGATCAAGGCCCGCAAGATCCGCCATCTGGAAGGGCCCCATGGGAAAGCCGAAGTTCAACAGCACGCGGTCCACATCGGCGGGTGACGCCCCTTCGAGGAGTAGCGCTATCGCTTCGCGCTGACGCGGCGCCAGCATGCGATTGCCGATAAAGCCGTGACAGACGCCCGCAACGACCGCGACCTTGCGAATTGTCTTGGACAATTTCATGCACGCCGCTAGCACGGCCGGCAGGGTTTTTGCTCCCCGCACAATTTCCAACAGTTTCATCACGTTGGCTGGCGAGAAAAAGTGGAGCCCGATCACCCATTCGGGTCTTGTGGTGGCCGCAGCGATGTCGTCCACGTTCAGATAGCTGGTGTTGGTCGCCAGGATCGCGCCGGGTTTCATCACGCGGTCCAGTGTGGCGAACACCTCTTTCTTGATCTCCATCAGCTCGAAAACGGCTTCGATAACCAGGTCGCAGTCTGCGAGCGCGGAATGATCGAGCGTTGTGGTGAGCCCCGCCATCGCGCGTTCGACATCGTCGGTGGAGATGCGCCCCTTGGCTGCGCTGGCTTCATAGTTCCTGCGGATCGTCGCCACGCCCCGATCGAGTGCGCTCTGCTCACGCTCCAGGAGGACGACCGGCAGGCCGGCCGCGAGGAAGTTCATGGCAATCCCACCGCCCATCGTTCCGGCGCCCAGGATCCCGATCTTGCGGATATCGATCGTCGCCAAATCGCTGGGCAAGCCATCGATCTTTGAGGCGGCGCGTTCGGCGAAGAAGACATGGCGCAAGGCCTTCGATTGGGTTCCTTCAACCAGGTGGCGAAAGAGTTCGCGCTCCCTTGCGGCACCTTCAGCGAAAGGCAGCCTCGTCGCCGCCTCCACGGCCTGGACACAGGCTTCCGGCGCCTCGAAACCCTTCAGGCGCCGGCTGTTGGCCTTACGAAATTCCGAAAAGACGGCTTGGTCAACGCCAGTCATGCGATCTGCCCGCTCACTGGATCGGGGAAGCTGGGCCTTGCCGCCCATGGCGCGCGCCAGGGCAATAGCTTCCTCGACCAGATGATCTTCGGCGGCAATCGCATCGACAAGCCCGATCTCCAGCGCCTTTGCCGCGGAAATAGGGTCGCCCGAGACGATGATCGTGAGCGCCTCTTCGACGCCGACCACGCGCGGCAATCGTTGCGTGCCGCCCGCACCGGGAAGGATTCCCAGTTTTACTTCCGGCAGTCCAAGCTTCGCAGTCGCGGTTGCGACGCGGTAGTGACACCCAAGGGCCACTTCGAGCCCACCGCCGAGCGCCGTTCCGTGAATGGCGGCGACCACCGGCTTGGTCGAAGCTTCGATCGTGTCGACCAGCGTAGCCAAAGCCGGCTCCTGCGGGGGTTGCCCGAACTCCTTGATATCCGCGCCGGCAAAAAATGTGCGCCCTGCCGCGACGATTACGACCGACTTTATCCGGTCGTCGCTTTGCGCTTGGCCTATGGCGGCGAACAAAGCCTGCCGCACCTCGGCCGAAAGCGCATTCACCGGCGGGTTGTTCGCGGCGACGACAAGCACGTCATTATCGGCACGTATCGTAACTGCAGACATGTTTCCTCCTCGGCGTGGCCTTGCTTGCCGGCCGCGTTCATTGCCCGACGAGCAATGCCATACCGACATTTCTATACAAGGGAATTTCCTCGCGTTGAAACGGGCCAATCAATACTTTGCAAGGTTTTCCGTGGATACACATCGGCCATACCGTATTTTATATTCATCCCGGAACGACTAGACCGGCCAGATCCTCAAGTATCCTGATGGGAGATGGTGCGATGAGCGGTGGACGGCGACTTGACGAGTTGAGAACCTTGCTGGTCGGCCAAACCTATCTTTCGGGCTGGCTGCAGATCGACCAGCCTCAGATCGACCGGTTCGCCGAGGCTACGATGGACTTCCAATTCATTCACACAGACGCCGTGCGAGCCGTCCAGACGGCGTTTGGCGGCACGATCGCGCACGGTTTGCTGCTGCTATCGCTCCTGCCGCATCTGCATGCGACGGCCGATCGGCCGAAAGCCGCAGGCATCGCCATGGTCGTAAATTACGGGTTCGATCGCATTCGTTTCGTCTCGCCGGTCCGAGCCGGCAGCGCGGTCAGGGCGCGCTTCACGATCGAGGAGCTTATCGAGCGGCACCCCAACGAATTTCTGCAGACACTCGATGTTGTCTTGGAGGTGGAAGACCGCGAGAGGCCGGCCATGGTCGCGCGCTGGCTGACCCAGATCAACCTGACCCCTTAAAGCCTGCCGACCATTTCCGCGATGCGGGCGCAGATATAGCGAAGCGATTCGATGATGTTCGCCTCCTTCTCCGGCGTGATGCGCTCGCGTGGCGCGGTGACCGATAATGTCGCGGCGGCACGGCCATCGAACCCCAGGATCGGTGCGGCGAAACTCATGATGCCCTGCGTCCAACTGCCATCGGATTTGGCATATCCCTCGGCACGAATGCGTTGCAGTTCTTCCAGCAGGGCGTTCGGATCCAGATCGCGGGCCCGTGGGTCGCCCGTGGCAATCGTACGCTCGACCAGATCCATCACCATATCGACCGATTCATGGGCGAGCATCGCCTTGCCGGCACCAGTGACGGCGGCCAGCGCCCGCGTTCCGGGCTGGGTCGAAAACCGGAGAGGCCGCTCGGCCAGAATCTTGTCGATGTACAGAACCTCGATATCGTCGCGGATCAGGAGATTGACGGTTTCGCCGGTCAGCTTGTGAAGCTCCTGCAGAAACGGCGCTGCTGCGCGTTTTGCGGGATGCACGGCAATCACCTGCTGCCCCCACTCCCACAGCTTAAGCGTCGCAGCATAGTGTCCGGAGGCAGGGTCTTGCCGAACGAAACCGAGCTCCGACAAAGTGACCAGCAGGCGGTGCACGCCGCTCTTGGGCAGATCCAGTTCGCGCGCGATGGCCGATAACCGGGCCGGCCCTGGGCTGCGCACCAGGATTTCGAGCACCTTGACGCCTTTGACGATCGTAGATTCCATATCGTCAAGGTCTAGATGGAACGATGAAAATAAGCCAGTATCCGAAGATCTTCACGCGTGCGACGGCGTCAGCTCGCGCGTTTCGCTTGCGCGGGGCTGCCCCCTGTTTCCGCTGATGGACCAAGCTCCCAAGAAGAGAAGCACCGATGCGATCACATAAAAGATCGAGCAGCTGAGGATCGCATACCGCAATGATTCCGATCCGAACCGTGCTGCGAACTGATCGGAGATGATCCCCAGGAGGGCCGTCCCCAAGGCAAGCCCAATCAAGGTATTGACGAACATCATCATGGCCGATGCCACAGCGCGCGTGCGTGTCGTCGCGATCTGCTGGATGGCGGAAATGATTGTGGGTTGGGCCGCCCCGCTCGCCAACGCAGGTGCCAGAAGGCACGCAAACATAATCCAAGGTGTTTCGACCAGCATGGCCGCCAGAACGAAGGGGCCCGTCAAGGCAAAACCCGTAGCGGCGACGATGCAATGGCTGGCTCGCCCGAAGCGTTGCGCGAGGCGATCGCCCGCCCAGCCGCCAAGGATGTTGCCGGACACGCCTCCGCCGGACCACACAAGACCAAAAGTGAGAGCCACCGTGGTGACGGCCATTCCGTGGCTACGATGCAGGAAAGACGGCATCCAGAAAACCAGCCCGTAGCTCATCATGGCCGAAAAGGCCCCGCCGAGGGATATGAACCAGAAGGCCAGCTGCGCTCCTATGGTGCGCGCAGCCGCCAGAAACGAAAGAGGTGCCTCGATCGCGTGGGTAACCGCCTGGCGAGGTTCGCGCACGGTGAGGCTGACTAGCAACGCCACTGGCAGACCGAGGAGCCCGATAATCAGGAATGCAGCCCGCCAGCTAAGCCAAACGGTGAGGAAGGCGCCCAGCAACATGCCCAGGCCGCTACCCAGCGGCACTCCAAACGAATAGATGCTAAAGGCGCGACCGCGCTGTGAGCGTGGAAAATAATCGGTGATAATCGCATGTGCCGGCGCCGTTCCTCCGGCTTCGCCAACTCCAACCGCCATTCTTGCGGCGAACAACTGCCATGGTGCGATCGCAAGACCACAGGCACTGGTGGAGAGCGACCAGAACGACAATGCCAGAGCCAGGATACGGGCGCGATTGAAGCGGTCAGCAAGAAATGAAATCGGGACGCTGGCACTGGTATAAAGCAAGGCAAATGACAGGCCGGTCATGATGCCCAGCATGGAGTCCGATAGCGAAAGATCCCGTTTTATCGAAGGCGCCAGAATGCCCAGCAGTGTCCTGTCGAGAAAGCTGAAGATGTGAACGACGAGCAAAAGCAGCAGTACATAAACACGATAGCCGGGGCGCCCGATTCCCTCTCCAAGCTTTTGGGGAATGGGCTCGCTGCGAGGTTGCTCCGTCATGAACCCATCCTATCCAATACGATGTTCTATATATCGATACATCGTAGCGATGTCCGTAATTGGCGGCAACCGATTACTCCCGCTTTATCAGGGTTGACGTTCGGCCAAAAATTTTGCCCGCAACTCCCGTTTCAAGACTTTGCCGATGGGGCTGCGTGGTAGGTCCTCGATCGTTTCGACGGCATGGAGACGCTGCGTCTTACCGACCCTTGCGTTCACCCAGTTCCGTAATTCCTCGTCGGCTCCGGGCCGCCCAGGCTTCCGCACAACGTAGGCGACCGGCGTCTCACCCCATTGGTCGGAGGGGATGCCGACAACGGCGGCATCCGATATGTCGGGGTGTTCGCGCAACTCGCGTTCCAGATCCGTAGGGTAAATGTTGAAGCCCCCGGAAATGATCATGTCTTTCTTGCGATCGATCAGCGTGAGAAATCCGTCTTCGTCAAAACGACCGACATCGCCGGTGCGGATATAGCGCCGACCTTCTGTATCGAACCACTCAGCGGAGCGACTGTCTTCAGGTCGATTGAGGTAGCCGATCATCATGGCGGGTGAATGGCCGACGATCTCCCCGCTCTGGCCAGGGTCCGCCTCCCGGTCATTCTCGTCGATGATCCGTATAATGTGGCCGTCGACCGGTTTCCCGACGGTGTGCAGCTTGTCGGGGTAGAGATGTGCGGCCAGCGTCATCGTCCCGCCTCCTTCGGTCATGCCGTAAATTTCGACCAGGCTACCGGGCCAACGCCGCAACACGTCTTCCTTGAGCCTGGCGGCGAAGGGTGCGCTGGTGGAGGTCTTCATTCGAAAACTGGAAAGGTCGGTTTGGTCGAAGGATGGTTCGGCCATCAACCTTTGATATTGTACCGGGACCAGCATAGCGTGCGTGACGCGATGCTGCGCTGCAAGTCGCAGGAATTCTGCCGCGTCGAACTTCGCCATCAACACCAACGTTCCGCCAAACGCCAATGCAGGCACGAAGCTCACGAGCGTCGTATTGGAATAAAGTGGCGTGGAAATCAGCGTGACGGCATCCGGTGCGTAACCGGTGTTGACGCCACGCCTGATGTGAGACCAGCGCATTGCCTGGCTTTGCATGATTCCCTTGGGGGTACCGGTTGTGCCGGAAGAATAGATGATGTTGAAGATGTCGTTGGGCTTAACCTTCGCCACCGCTGGAGACGCGCCCTCTGGCGCCAGCCAAGATGGGAAGGCTAAGTCCGTCTTGCCGCCATCGAGCCTCACGCGAACCAGCCTTCGCCCGATCTGAACACCGTCCAAGCGGAATTCCGCGTCCTTATCCAGAAACAGGACGGACGCTTCGGCATCCTCGATCATCGCCGCGAGGGCTTCTCCGGTGCTCGAGGGAGCAAGTGGAACAATGGCCGCTCCCGCCCTCAGACTTCCGAGGAAAATGGTGATATATTCGATAGAGGTGGCGGCGACGACCGCCACTCGATCACCAAGCCTCACCCCGTCCCGCTGCAGCGACGCAGCGGCTCGATCAACCAACGTGTCGAGTGAGTGATAATCGATACGGCGGTCCCCTTGTATCAGGGCTATATGATCTCCTCTCTCACGAGCATGCGCCTTCAGCAGATCCGTAAGCGTGGCAAAGTCGGACTTCAGCAGCTCCGCCGCATCGTTCATTGCTACACCTTGTCAATTAGAAGCGAGCGCGGACGCCCACCGTGAAATAGCGGCCGATAAAGTCGTAGAAGAAGGCGTTGCTGTACCGCGGGATCGTCGTTGCGCCCTGAGGGGCAAGCGGAGGATCACGATCGAGCAGATTGTTGATCGTGGTGAACACCTCGATTGAATGGTTCGGCGGTCCGATCCGCTGCTTGATCGTCAGATCCGTATAGAACACCGCGGGGACATGGTTTTGATCGACAGGCAGCGCCGTCGGTCCGAGCGTGCTGTCATACTTGCCGGACGAGATGAAGCGTTCCTGCACAAACAGGCCGAGCCCCTGCGCCGTGCTGAAGTCCACCGAACCCGTTACGGTCCACCTTGCGACCGTATTGCCCTGCACCACGCCCATATCGCCCGCGCGATCGACCGTGATCCCCGCGTTCGTTGTCTTCAGATGGAAGGTTCGGTTTCCGAAAACACGGAAGTTGAGCGCGTTGGCACCGACTTTCGTCCGATATCCCAGTTCGACATCGATACCGTTGGTCTGGATGGACGCAAGATTCAGGTAAGGTGTGACGATCGAGCTGATCGATCCACCAACGCCGCCACGACTGATGAGCGAACACAGGCTGCTGTCGCCCGCCGCGCAGCCGTCGACCACCTGTTGCAACGCCGCCTGAGTGATCGCGTCGGCGATATGGATCGTGTAATAATCGACCGACAGATTCAGCCCACGCATCGGCGTCAGCACGACACCGCCCGTGGTCGTATTGGCCTTCTCAGGCTTCAGCGACGTATTGCCTTGTGTGAAGCGGGTAACCGGGGTGGCGACCGGAGCGCCGGGTTGCGTCGTATCGCGCACGGAGAGGCCGGCGGTTTGCTGCGCGCCCGTGAACAATTCCGAGATGCCCGCCGCACGAATGTCGCGAGAGCGTGTCCCACGGAAGCGGATCCCCTCGATCGGCGTCCAGGTCGCGCCGACCTTCCACGTCCAGACCCCGCCGACATTGGAATAGCTGGCATAACGCACGGCGCCGTTCAGCCCGAGCTCCTTAAGGAAGCGGGAGCCGTGCGCGAGGGGCACACTGGCCTCCAGATAGCCTTCCTTCACGTTGAAACCGCCCTGGATCGGTTGGGGGTTGGTAAGGTTGAAGCCGCCGGGAGTTCCCTGAAGAGACGTTGGAAAGCCGCGAATATTGGTGCCGTTTTTGAGGGACCCCGAGATCGGATCGACGGCTTGACGCGCATGCTCGTTGCGATATTCGCCACCAAACGCGAGCGATACCGGCCCTGCCCAGGTCGAGAAGGGCGATGTGCGCAGATCGAGGTTGAGGTTGGTCTGTCTCAGGTACAGATCGGCGACCGCGCTCCCGGTGACGTAATTCTTGGCTGCGGCGCTCGGCGAGCCATCACCGAACAGGTTAATCGGCGTGCAGCCGGAACCCTGCGGCAGTCCCAGCAACGCTGAACGGCAGACAATCTGATTGGAGGACGGATCCACGACCGCGTCAGCGGCGTTGTAGAAGTTGCTGAAAATCAGGTTGTTGTCACTGATTAGATGGTAGTGAGCATTACTATGTTCGCCAGCCAGCGTATACTCGAAGCCGCCGAATTTTCCGGAAAGCCCCAACACTTCACGCCAAGTTTTTGTATGGGTGGTGACGTAGTTGGGCGTGATATCGGCATTCGCACGCCCGAGACGAAACGACGTAATGCCGTTTGCCGACATAAGTGTCTTGATCGCAGCGGGCAGGTAGGCGTTGTCCGAGAAAATCGTGATACCCGTCGAGCCGGTGGTGATCGCGTCCGGCGCCCCGAGATAATGAGTGTTCACATCGCCGTAGATTCCTTCGGCGAAGACCTTCGCATGCTCGGAGAATTCATACTCGCCGCGAAGGTAGGCGGTGTTGGTCCAACTACCTGTTCCCAGATTGGTGCGAATGCGCGCGCCGCTGCCCCCCGACTGGGCCGAAGAACTGACTTGCGTGCCATTAACGAATGGGCTCGTTGAACCATCGGGATTGAAATAGCGATTGATCAGGCCGGTGCAGTTGGCTCCAGCAGGCGTGCACGCCTGAATCGTGCCGCCAAAGGTCGCGCCGGTCAGCGCGATGTCTGGAGCGATGATCTGCGTCGTCGGCCCCGTGCTTGGGATGATGCCATATCCCTTTGCCGCCCAGGCGCGCGCATTGGGGTCATTGATGCCATCGACCTTCGTGCTCTCGAAGCTACCAATCAGATGGCCACGACCCTCGCCAAACCCCATGCCGCCCGCGACGCCAAGTCGATAGGAATGGGAATCTCCATAAGTGGAGATGCCATTCTGCGCCTCGGCCTTCAGACCCTTGAACTTGTTGTCTATGATGAAATTGACGACGCCAGCAACCGCGTCAGAACCATAGGCGGCCGACGCTCCGCCGGTGACGACATCCACGCGACTCATGAGCAGTTGAGGAAAAAGCGTGACGTCGGTGGCATTTTGCTGAATGCTCGACGAAACCGTACGGCGACCGTCGAGGAGTACCAGCGTACGTCCCGGGGTCAGGGCTCTCAGATTGAGATAGTTGCCACCGTTGCCGCCTTGACCTGAGCCAGATGAGCCTGTGCTGTTAGGTCGGATCGACGAGGCGAATACGGGCAGTTCGTTTAGACCATCGATAATCGAACTCGGTGCGGCGGCATTAAGTTGTTCAGTGGATACGACGGTCATGGGCGTCGGCGCCGACGTTCCGTTGACGATGGCCCTCGACCCGGTGACCACAATATCCTGTCCGCTGGGGGAATCCGGCGCAGTAGAATGGGTTCGGTTCGCAGCGGCGGAGGGCGGAGCGGATGGCGTCGTTCCCGCCGATTGCCCCATAGCGGGGCTGACCACGGTCAGAGCCGTCACCATCGCCGCCAACGCCACACCACGCATCAGGCGGTCGTTACCTACCTTAGTATCACGACGATCGTTGCTCACAGACCCTCTCCCCTTCGCGCCGCTTTTGCTGCGACATTATTGGATGGTGCGGCCCACCTCGCTCGGGCGGATCCGCGCAATTCAGTTTGTATCGACCCCGCTTCGATCGTCGGGTGCCGCAATTCAGCCGCCGCGGGCCGTCAAGCGGCGGCGGCCGTAGGTTACGCCGCTTTTACCGGAGCGATGTTCATCGCCTTGGCGCCGTAGCGCTGGGTGAAGGCTTCGGTATCGATCTCCTCGAGCTCGATCTCACCCGACAGCACCCCCGTCTTCCACTTCTCATGCTCGGGAATGTTGGCGTGGAATTCGGGCATCACCTCGCGCGCGAAGAGTTCGAGACTGGAACAGATATCCTCGTGGCTGTTTCGACCGGCCTGGTTGAGAAGAATGACCTGGTCGATGTGCGAATCCTCGAACTTGCGCAGTTTGCGGCGCAGCGTTTCGGGCGATCCGATCAGCCCACCCTTCAGGGCCGCCTGCGCGGCCTCGGGATTGGCCTTTTTCCAATCGTTGTAGAGATCCCACATGTTGACCGAGCCGGCGGCGGGACGTTGCCGGTCCTGGCTCTGCCCATAATAACGCAGGCAGAACTGGAAGAATGTCGCGCCATCGGCCTTGCGTTGCGCCTCCTCATCGGTTTCGGCGCACATGAACATCGAGACCAGCGCGATATTCGGATTGGGCTGATAGGCGGCGAGCGGCGAAAACCGCTTCGTGAGCGCGTTGTAATAAGCATGCACCCAGGCGCGCGCCGCATCGGCGCTGACGAACTGGAAGCCCAGCGCGCCCAGCCCCTTCTCGCCGGCATAGGCGATCGTCTCCAGCTGCGAACAGGCGGTCCACAGTGGCGGATGCGGCTTCTGCCGCGGCTTGGGCACCACGTTGCGCAACGGAAATTTGTGGAACGGGCCGTCATATTCGACGGGCGCGTCACCGAACATCGGCGTGATGCACCGGACCGCATCCTCGAAGATTTCGCGCTTCTGCTCGAACGGAACGCCGAATGGCCCGAGCTCGGTGACGCTTGCGCTCTCACCCATGCCGAATTCCACCCGACCGCCCGAAATGAGATCAAGCGCCGAAACCTTCGCCGCGAGCCTCGCCGGATGATTGGTCGTCATCTGAAGAATACCGTGGCCGAGGCGAATATTCTTGGTCCGCTGGCTTGCCGCGCCAAGAAAAACTTCAGGCGCAGAAGAATGGGAATATTCTTCAAGGAAGTGATGCTCGACTTCCCAAGCATAATCGTAGCCAAGACGATCAGCCAACTCGAGCTGGTTCAGCGCATTGTGATACAACACATATTCGCTGTCTTCATTCCACGGACGTGGAAGCTGCAATTCATAAAAAATACCGAACTTCATCTCTCGCCTTCTCCAGCCCTCACCAGCTTATTTCGAAACAATCGCTCCGCCGCTCGCGAGAGTCAACAACTAAGTTTTATATAGTAGACATTCGTTCTATATATTGGAACTACAACGCGTGACCGAGGACGGCATCGATCAAAGCTTCGTTGCACCCGGCGCTCCGCAGGATTTCAGCGGTGTGGATGCCGGTGGTCGGCGCCGCACCGTTGATCCCG
>Ga0164294_10000370_pt1 | contig 42232 bp, 41 predicted proteins | sample GEODES005metaG_FD_111479 | JGI IMG/M metagenome (GOLD analysis project Ga0164294, IMG submission 111479) | Oligotrophic lake water microbial communities from Sparkling Lake, Wisconsin, USA - GEODES005 metaG | ecosystem: Environmental > Aquatic > Freshwater > Lake | place: USA: Sparkling Lake... | reverse complement strand
CGCGCTAGTACGTGGTTGTAGAGACATAGAAATGCATACCAATCGAGACGACAAGCGCGTCTCGGGTATAGCTCGCACTTTTGGCGGCTAGGGCGAAAATAAGACTCGCATGTAGTGCTGCATGTGCAGCACTTGGGGGGAAGTTCTTTGGTGCGGTCGCACCAACGGGTTAATTCTACCGTGGATTATTGAATGGAAAAACCAACGGGCAATTCAAGACGATTGGCCGCTAATAACGCTGAATTAGTAAGAATTTCACGCGTGGAACCATCAGCAACGATGATGCCGCCCTTCAGAATTACTGAGCGAGGACATAATTCATATGCGTACGGAAGATCGTGCGTCACCATCACCATTGTGATGTCCAGAGATCTCAAAATGTCAGCTAATTCGCGGCGGCTAGCTGGATCTAGGTTTGAAGATGGCTCATCTAAAACAAGGATTTCAGGCTTCATTGCAAGCACGGTTGCAACCGCAACGCGGCGACGTTGGCCAAATGAAAGGTGATGGGGTGGGCGATCTTTGAATTCGCTCATTCCAACTAAGTTCAACGCTTCATCAACAATCGCATCAAGTTCAGCGCCGCGCTTGCCCATGTTGTACGGACCAAAGGCAACATCTTCGCCAACCGTTGGCATGAACAATTGATCATCTGGATCTTGAAAAACAATGCCAACCTTTGAACGAATCTCTTTGATTGACTCTTTGTTCTTGGAATCAACAAGCTGTCCCGCAACATGAATTGATCCATGTGATGTTGGGTGAATTCCATTCATATGCATCACAAGCGTTGTCTTACCTGCACCATTAGGACCAAGCAGAGCAACACGTTCATCCTTTTGTACTGAAAGGTTGACACCGTAAAGAGCTTGATTGCCATCAGGGTATGCGAAGGCTAACTCTTTGATTTCTAGGCTTGGTGTATTCATTACATTTTTCCAATCATTAATTGAGCGATAAAAATAATTGCAGCAACTAGTGGATACAACATGGCTTGTAACCAAACTTTTTTACTGATGTGTGGTGGTTCATCATGAGGCAAGATTCCTTCGTAACCTCTGGACAACATTGAAAGATGTACTCGTTCACCACGTTCGTAAGAACGAATAAATAGCGCACCTGCCGCAGTTGCTAAAACTCTCCAGTGCTTGATTCCGGCTGCTTCAAAGCCACGTGATTCGCGAGCTACCTTCATACGTTCCATCTCATCATTTACAACATTGACGTAGCGCAACATGAAAGAAGCAATTTGAACCATCAAAACTGGTAGACGCAGACGCTCAAGACCACGAAGAATTTCTCGCGCAGTTGTTGATGTCGACAAGATAATTGCGGTCATGACACCAAGGGTTCCCTTTACAACGATTCCAGAGCCTGCAATAACACCTTCGCGGTAGAGATCAAATGGACCAACTTGCATTTTTTCGCCAGAGCCAAAGAAGGGCATCAAAATCGCAAAGAAAATAAATGGCACTTCAATCAGAGCTCTTTTAAAGAGCAGTAACAATGGAATTTTCGCGATGGAAACAACGATTAATAGCCAGGCAAAGTAAGCCACAAAAGCTGGCCACTGCGTAACGGGCGTCGAAACTACAATCAAAATAAAAGCCAGTGCGGCAATTATTTTCAGGTGAGATGGAAGTGAGTGAACAACCGAATGTTGGTGTAAATAGAGCCTTTCACCTACGTCGTGACCGTGGTGATGGTTCTCTTGCTCAACCTTAATTGCCATCCTTCTTAGGTTTGCGAGCGATTAACTTGAAGGCAACGCCTGCCACAACCGCGGTACCAATTACGCCAATGACTCCAGCGACACCAACGGATGCGCGCTCGTTTTCAATTCCCTTAACACCGTAATCAGCCAAAGTTCCATCAGCATTGGTGTGGTCCTTTGCAGTTTCAATGAAACCAATATCTCCGGCAACCTTTTCTAAACCATCTGGTGAAGAAGATGCGTAGAAGGAAACAATTCCCGCGAGAAACAAAGAGGCAATAAAACCCGCGATATAAAACTTTCGGCTAGCTAGCATTTCTGATCTCCAACTTCTGAGTATTGTTCTTCCACCCGTAAACTAAATCGCTTCGGCTTGCCAAAACTGCACTGACAGTCAAACCTGTAATTAGCGCTTCACCAATTCCAATAAGAACATGTGTGCCTACCATTGCGCTAAGAACGGTTGAAGTTGAAAATGTCGCCGTCGCACCTATTGCGTATTGGATTGTGAAACCAACTGCAGCAGCTGGCACTGATAGCAAGCCGCCGATTGCTGCGGCCAATGCGATTGAAGATTTATTCTTTGGAAGAAATTTGCGAAGCAGCAGAAAAGTTCCGTATCCAGCCCAAACACCAATAACGCCCATGTTAAAAACATTAAGACCGATCGCTGTTAAACCACCATCGGCAAACAAGAAACCTTGCATCAACAACACCACAGTTAAGGCCAAGGTTGCAGCCCAAGGTCCGACTAAGACCGCGGCCAATGCACCACCCAATAAGTGACCACTTGTTCCGGCGGCAACAGGGAAGTTGAGCATTTGAACAGCGAAGATGAATACAGCGGTTAACCCTGCAAGAGGTGCTGTCTTTTCATCTAACTGTGTGCGGGCACCTTTCAAAGCGGTGGCCACTCCAGCAGCAGCTAATCCGGCAAAGACTGCGGAGGTAGGAACATCAATAAAGCCATCAGGAATGTGCATGGGAGTAGTTTAATGCAAACGATTCGCATCTGCCATACATAGGCAAGTGAGCGTGGCCTAAGGTGTGCTCATGCGTAGATTCTTGATAGCGGTCATACTCGCTGGCCTGTTGGCACCACTGCCCGCAACCGCGAGCGATTGTCGGTGGGATCAATTGGCAGGGTGGGTAGCTCGCGAGAATCTCAAAAAAGGCGATAAGGCCTGGAGCAAAGGCGTTCCGTTGCGCTTTAGCGCTGACTTTTCAAGGCGCATAGATGTTCCGCGAATTGAAGGGTACTTAAGTTCGAGCAGTGCAACATGTGGAGAAAAGTTAACTCTTACAACTGTCGGGTCCAAAAAGTTTACCGCCGCAGTTTATCGAATGGGTTACTACAACAACTCTGGCGCTCGCCTGGTAAAGCTTTTGAAATCCCCAACTCAGATTTCAATTGATGCAAAGACACCGCCGGGGCAGTACCTGATAAAACTTTCTAATAACTTAAGAGCTGCAACCTTTGTGCCATTTCTTGTTTATGGTGACGCGCCAAGTGAAGCAACATTTATATCCTCTGTTTTAACGTGGCAGAGTTATAACCAGTGGGGCGGACAGTCTCTATACAAGGGTCCTGACGGTGCTCGTGAAACTGCAGCAAAGATAGTTTCATTTGATCGCCCATACGACGGTGACGGTTCTGGTCAATTTAGATACATGGAACAACCGTTAGTCACCATGATGGAAAAAATCGGAATAGACATTAACTATGTGACAGATTTTGAAGTCAATAACAATCCAATGGTTTTTGAAAAAACTAAATCGATAATTGTTGGTGGGCACAGCGAGTACTGGACAATTGCCATGAGAGATTCAATTGATTCAGCTGTAGCTCAAGGAAAAAATCTTGTTGCCTTTGGTGGCAACACTACTTACGCCATCACAGAAATTAATGGAAGAAATATCGGTGGTAGAACGCCATATCGAGATATTCAACGACCTGAATCAATTTTGTTGGGTTCACAGTATTTTGCATTGGGAATTAGAAAAGATCTGATCTCAAATAATGTTTGGCCTTTTGCGACACTGGGTAAGGATGCGGTGATTAAAGGTGTCTATGGTTATGAAGCAGATACTGCGCTAGGAACTAGAGGTCCAGGCGTTCAAGTATCGGCGCGAGCTGCAATCAGCCCCACTGAAAAAGGCTATGTTGCAATGTCCACTTATTACAACGCTCCAAGTGGGGCCTCTGTCTTGAATATGGGCACTAATGGCTGGGTTTGCTCGATTAATAACCGGTGCCCATGGGGTCATACCTTTGAACCAGAAACCCAGAAACAGATCCAAAAGGTAACGGCCGAGGTGCTCAAAGCGGTCAAAACTTCAAATTGGCCAGTGGCGCAGATTGATTTTCCCGCGCGACCTTAAGCCGATGCGTATAAGGTCACACACATGAGTGAAGACGAAGGCATGGAAGAGCTCGTCACCGAAGAAATGTTGTGGGATCGAATCCCTGAAGTTGAAGGTGAAGAACGTGCCAGTACTTACTACGAATTAAGCGCGCGAATTTATGCTCGCGGGCAATATGACGAAGCATTAGCACTTGCCGAAACCGCACGCGATATTTATTCACAACTTGGTGAAGCGGTGTCATCAGAAGGATTAGCACAAGCTTATTCAGCGATCGGTTATAACTTAAACCAACTTAAGCGTATGGATGAAGCAGCAAACGCCATGAGCAAAGCTGTTGAAATTTTACGTGAGAATAAATCTCCAATTGCTTTAGAACTTGCATGCACTCTTGGCGAATGGTGGTACTCATCCAAAAATTACGACAAAGTTGTCGAGACGATGAATGAGTGTGCACAAGAGCACCTGGTTGATGGAAATGAAGTTGGCGCAGCAAATGATTTACATTTAATTGGGTGTGCAGAGCGCGAGCTAAAGAATTATGAAAAAGCAATCGAAGCATTTAAAGAAGCCCGATCATTATTCAAGCGCAACAAAGAAGTAATTCATGTAGCCCGATGCGATCAGAAAATGGCATCTTGTCTTATTGAATTAGGAGAAGGTGAACTTGCGCTAGAAACTGCGCGCAAAGCAGTTGATGTATTTGAAACAGGTCATGATCACCGTCGTGAAACCTTTGCCTCTTTTGAATTCGGCAAAGCTCAAATCTTGCTTGAAAAATACGATGAAGGCTTGGCAACTTTAGAAAATGTTCTTGCAATTGTCAGCGAAGACGAACCAAAGGACTTTGAATTTATTGTTGATATTGAATCCAGAATCGCAAAAATCCTGCGTATGCAGGGACGGGCAGAAGAAGCCGATGAAATTGAGCGCCGCTTGAAATCTGTTCAGGAAGCGTTAGAAGATGAACCTGAGCGTGATCTCCTCAATTAAAAATCGAGATCAGATCAGTATCACCATGGTCTGTTTGGGTAATGTTTGCCGCTCACCCATGGCGGCCGCGGTTTTAGCTAATAAGAAGAAGGCAATTCAGTTACCAGTGATCACCGTTGATAGCGCGGGCACTGGTCCATGGCACATTGGGCAAGGCCCACATCCATCCTCAAAAAAGATTTGGGAAAAAGCTGGCTATAAACATGAACACACAGCTAAACAGTTCAGCAGCAATGATTTCTTTGTTCATGACTTAATTCTTGTGATGGATTCTAGTAATTATCACAATGTTGTTTCTTTGGCGGAAACCGAAGAACATCGCTCAAAGGTTTTTTACTTAAGAAGTTTTGATCCAGCACTTAAAGGAATTGATCCAGCTTCGGCTGATTATTTCAAACTAGAAGTTCCAGATCCATATAACCAAAGCGATGAAGCGTATGAAGTAACCCTAGTTATGGTTGAACGCGCAGTGGACGGATTACTAGCAGAACTATCGCTCCGATAGCTGCTCCCGCTCCAGCAACAACTAAAGGCCACTGAATCGCGCCACTGCTCCACAGTGCACCACCCCAAATTCCGGCACCTAAAATCGCAAAGTTCATAGATGATTGATAAATACCTTGGATTTTTCCACGATGATTATCTGGACTTAAGGACGCAATCCATGCTTTCCCAACTCCATCTGTTAACGCAGGGAAAAGGCCATAAATGATGATTGCAAAAATAGCCACTGTGTGATTTTCTGTTAATCCCAATGAGATATACCCAACAGCAAATGCAAACAATCCGATTGCATACACCAACTTTGGATTTAACTTATCTGCGATTAATCCGGCAGGATATGCGCCAAGCATCGTAACAAAACTAAAAAGCATGTATGAAAGTACAACTTCTTTTGTCGTGAAACCAATTTGATGTAATCGCAGCAACAAAAGTGCATCTGGGATATTTGTTAACTGAATCGCTACTAGTGTTGCAATTGGGAACTTGATTTCCTTGGGAATTTTGTAACTCTTGCTTTCAGCAACTTTCTCGCTGGTGGGTTTTTTAAAGGAATCTTTGATGAATAAGGTGAGTAAACCCGAGAGTAATGCCGGTATCAGCGCCCATTTAGCAACTGCACGGACATCATCATTGAGCACGGCCAGTCCCAATAAAGCCAAAGCAGGACCGATAACAGCTCCTAAATTGTCACCAGATCTGTGAAAACCAAAGGCCTTTCCTAGGTGCTCTTTAGGGACTGAATCATGGATCAATGCATCACGCGGAGAACTGCGCATACCTTTTCCGATTCGATCAGTAACACGGCCAAAGAAAACCAAAGGCCAACTTGTGGCGACAACTACTAAAGCCTTTCCAACTCCCGCAAGTGAATAACCGGCGATGACAAAGGGTTTGCGTCCGATTCGATCGCTGTACTTACCTGAATACAACTTCGCAAACCCTGCTGCAGCTTCAGCACAACCTTCAATTAATCCCAAAGCAAGAGGAGCTGCACCGATAACTCCTGTTAGCAATATTGGTAGTAAGGGATATAACAAATCACTTGCAGCATCTTGAGTAAGTGAAACAAGTGTAAGAATTACTAAGTTGCGAGAAAGCCAAACTCTTTTCATCGCGGTAAATGTTGCAACGCCCAGTGATACATCGCAATTGCACCTGCTGCTGATGCATTCATCGAACGAGTTGAACCATATTGATTAATCTCGTACAAAACTTCGCAGGCCGCGATTCCCTCATCAGACATACCCGCACCCTCTTGGCCAAACAAAAGAACACAACTTTCAGGCAGTTGTGCTGACTCTAATTGCTTTGATCCGGGTACGTTATCAATGCCAATAATCGGTAAGCCTTGCTCTTTGCAGTAAGTTGCAAAATCTTCAATAGTTGGATGATGCATGACAGTTAGGTATCGATCCGTCACCATTGCGCCGCGCTTGTTCCAATCGCGTTTTCCAACAATATGCACACCATAAACATTGAAAGCATTTGCAGTTCTGACAATTGACCCAATATTCAGGTCATGTTGCCAATTTTCAATCGCAATCTGCAACTTATGACGCTTTGTATTCAAATCTGCGACGATCGCTTCGACGCTCCAATAGCGATAGTGATCTAGGACATTTCTGCGATCACCGTTCAGTAATAATTCAGGATCATATTGATCCCCTTCTGGCCATGGCTTGTCATGAGGTCCAACACCTACAACAGGGAAAAATTCACCTGGGCCAATACTGGCGGGGGTTGTTGGAGAAGACATGTATGCACTCTAAACTGAATACATGTCAGCTATCAATACAGTCGTTTACGTAATTCACTTATTGTCTGTTCTAGGCATCCTTGTCTTGTTGCTGCTTCAGTTCAATAAATCTCCACGCACACTAAACCCAGGAGTACTTCACGCAAGTCTAACTGCGCTAATTGCTGGAATTATCCTGGTCGGTCTTCATAACTCGGTTAAGCCAGGTGAAGAACTCAATCACATCAAGATCGGAATCAAATTTGTATTTCTTCTAGTGATTCTGGTTCTTGGCTACACAAACGTTAAGAAGCCAGAACTTCCAAAAAGTATTTGGTTGACGATGCTTGGCTTAACCATCACAAATATCGTTATTGCTTCTTGGCGCTAGAAAGTAACTATGCGCGCTTTGTATCGTTTGGTTGCGATTGCTCTTGTCTCAATTCTTTCGGTACTTCCCGCGCATGCGGCCTTAGCGCCTGAATCTATCCCTGCCGCATTTGATGAGTTACTGAAAAACCAAACTCTTGCAAATCCAGCAATGATTGTGATTGATGGCAATACGGGTGCGGTTATTTATGAAAAGAATGCTTATTCACAACGCAAGCCCGCATCTGTCATGAAGATACTGACAGGTGCGGTCGTGCTTGACCAACTTGATCCATTATCAACATTTAGTACAACAGTTAACATCAATCCTGAGCTAAAAACGGTAATTGTGCGTGGCTCTTACGATCCTTGGATGAGTTTGGATCACAACACTGCCCGGAAAATGAATCGAGCATCGTTGCCATACATTGGTTTCCGCACCATGAGTTTTGTGAAAGAATTCAATGGTGGATCGTTAAAGAATTACAAAGTCATTTATAGCGGATTGTATTCAAAAGATGTTTCCGACCTCAAAGCTTTTTGGGCCAAGCGAAATTTCAAGCCAGTCATGAAGTCGGTTTCCGATGAAGAAGCATTTATCGCACTTGGGGAGCAGATAGTCGTAGAAAACTCGCCGACCGTGGGTGCGTTGTTGGACTGGATCATGCTCTGGAGTGACAACGTAATTTCTGAGAGATTAGCTCGATTATCGGCTAAAGCAGCTGGCTTCACGATGGATGAAAAAGGAGTCGAAGCAGTCTTTAGACAGATGTTAACCACACTTGAAATTGATCATTCAAAGTTAGTTGTTGCCGACGCCAGCGGTCTTTCAAGAAAAAACAAAATCACTGCAAAATTGATGGGCGAATTACTTTTCAAGATCCGTAAAGATGAAAAGTATTCTCCGATTTATGCAGGCCTACCAATTGGTGGTGTTTCTGGAACTCTGAAGACCCGATTCATAACAACCGCCCCTGCTGCTGTGGGCTTAGTCAGAGCCAAAACGGGAACACTCAATGGAACTGCAACCCTTGCTGGATATGTTCAATCTACGGATCGTGAATATGTGTTTGTGACCTTGGCTGATGACATTCCTAAGGGAAACACCGCCCTCAATAAAGCACGCGCAGCGATCGATCGAGTACTTGGACGAATTGCTGCCCCAAACATTCCAGCAGAGATTTCTCCTGCACCTTAATTGTTAGAGAAGATTTTTATCTGACCTTTATAGCAAGCCACCCATGTATTTCCGGTTGGAACATCGTAGGTAATTCCAATTGGCTCATTACATACCTTAATGTTTTGCGTTACTTTCATGTCATTTGTTCTCACACGAGACATAGTGTCACTCTTGTAATTCACAACGTATAGCGCAGAACCATCGGCTGAAATTGCCAGACTTCGTGCGGCTTCTCCAGTCCTTACAGATTTGCCGGCTTTGTTACTTACTAGATCCCATGAGGCAACACGTCCTGAAAGATTCATCGTCACATACATCATGGAGTTATCAGGTGACAAAACAATTGCCCGAGGATTACTTCCGATTGGGATAAATGAGGTTGAAAAATCCTGCAGATTGATTACGTGGATTCGATTTCCACCCATTTCAGCAACATAAGCTTTTGTAGAGTCTTTGCTGATAGCTATTCCACGGGGATACCGACCAATTTTCACCGTCTTAACTACCTTGTTTTGTTCTATTGAAACAACAGACACTGTGTAGGAGCACCAATTTGCAACCAATAGGTACTTGTTGTCAGGCGTAATTTCTACAACTTTTGGTACAGATCCAACGGGGTAAACAGAATCTATTTGGTAGTTGCTTCGATTAATTCTGTACACAAAACTTTTGTCATATCCATTTGCGGGTGAACAGGTATCAGTTCCCTCTTTATTGAAACCCTTGCCATACATCGCATAGTTACTCACATATAGGTACTTCCCGTCAGGAGAGAAAGTACCTTCTACGGGAGCACCCTTGTAGCTTCCAGAATTCTTTGAGAAACCAAAATCTTTTAGTGTTACTGAATCTGGGATTGTTTGCAGTAGTTCAAATGTTTTTGCGTTGTACACGGTAACTGAATGTCGATACATCATGTTGTGCGCGCTTACAACGCCGTCACCTGAACTTCGCACAGATTTTGGAGCAATCGATCCATTGATTGTGTGAATTAACTTCATTGAAGGTGATACAACTTCAGCCTGAGCTGGTGCTCCAATTACACACAGTGAGGCAACTGCAAAGAAGATAAAGAGTTTAGAGCGCATTTGCTAACTGTACTAGTTAGTCGTCATCGCCCTCTTCATCGTCATCGTCATGACCACGACCATGGTCATCATCGTCATCACCCTCTTCATCGTCGCCACCGGTAGGTAACTTTGAGATTGCTGGATTTGCCAACTTATTGGTTGCAACTGTTCCAACTACAGCTGCCGCTACAGTTGTTGGATTAGCAACAGCGGATTTAACCGTTGAAACAGCTTGCGCAGATGGATTGTTTTCAGGCTGCGCTGGTTGTGTCGCATTAGTGTTTGATGCAGAAAGAGGCATCACACCCTGAGTTTGAGCGGTAACTGCACCTACGCCCAGAATCAACGCAGCAACAAGCACGGCACTTACAGGTAGTGACTTTGAAACCTTGCGTAGCTCTGGCTTCTCATCTGCAGCAGTGATCGCAAACCATTCGGGCTTGTTGTTCTCGGTCATTTTTTATCCCCTCGTTGAGAGCAAGGTAACTATTATGCCTGTGAGAGGACTGGGAGGCGTACTTCAAAAGGCTGGGTAATCTTGGCGCGTGAGCAGTGCTATGCGGGGATACCTCGATCTAATGAAGTTACGAGTGGTAGAACTCTTACTTGTTTCAACATTGCCCGCGATGGTTTTGGCTGCCAAAGGGTTACCAGAGTTTGGATTAGCTTTTGCCACAATTTTTGCCGGAACTCTTGCTGCCGGAAGTGCCAATGCTTTCAATATGGTTATCGAAAGTGATCTCGATAAATTAATGGCGCGTACCGCAAAACGTCCGATTGTTACAGGACAGATTTCAAAAAAGAATGCAACTGTTTTTGCAACATTAATCGGAATCATCTCTTTAGTGATTTTCTGGATTTTCACGACAGTACTGGCAACACTTCTTACTTTTATCGCAATTATTTTCTATGTGGTTGTTTACACAATGGCGCTAAAGCAACGCACTGCGCAGAATATTGTTTGGGGTGGGGCTGCAGGTTGCATGCCAGTGCTTATTGGCTGGGCAGCCGTTAATAATTCCTTGTCACTAACAGCTTGGGCGTTCTTCTTTGTAATTTTCTTTTGGACGCCCCCACATTTTTGGGCGCTAGCGATTAAATACAAAGATGATTACGCAGCTGCAGGAACTCCGATGCTTCCAGTTGTTGCGACAAAGGACCGGGTCCTTAAAGAGATGTGGTTCCACACGATCTTGATGATTGCCTCATCTGTGTGGTTGATTCTTGCTGCTGATTTACCAATGTGGTCACTTGCAGCAACTGTTGCGCTAGGCCTTGTATTTGCGCGTCAATTAATTGCACTTAAAGAAGGTTCACCAGAGTATGCAAAGGTAGCTGGCAAGATTTTCCAGTGGTCAATTACTTACTTAAGTTTGCTATCTGTGTTGCTAGTTGTTGCACAACTACTTAGCTAAGGCTTGTTGTAAATCCTTAATCAAGTCGGATGAATGTTCTAATCCAACAGATAAGCGCAACACTGAAGGTGTAATTCCCATATCGGCCTGAACTTCTGGGGCTAAACGACGATGAGTTGTTGATGCTGGATGAGTAATAAGTGACTTGCTATCGCCTAAATTGTTGGAGATATCAATGACACGAAGCTTGTTCATGAAGGCAAAAACTTCAGCCTGAGAACCATTGAACTCAATGCCGATAGTTGATCCTCCACCGTTATTCATTTGTTTCATGGCTAATTCATGACCTGGGTGAGATTTCAAACCTGGGTATCGCACAGATTTGATTGCAGGTTGCTTTTCAAGGAACTCGGCAACCGCTTGTGCATTTGAAACCATGCTTTCTACCCGCATGTGCATAGTTTCTAGTGACTTAACAAGTACCCATGCATTGAATGCACTGAGTGCTGGGCCGGTATGACGCACAAAAGGTAAGAGCTTTTCTTGAATATACGAAGCAGATCCCAATAATGCACCTGCAAGAACTCGACCTTGGCCATCAATGTGCTTAGTTGCTGAATACATAACCACATCAGCACCAAGTGCTAAAGGCTTTTGCAAAACTGGTGATGCCATCACATTGTCAACAATTACAGTCGCACCAACCTTATGTGCAAGATCGCTGACCATCTTGATGTCAACAATCTCTAATAATGGATTACTTGGTGTTTCAATAAAGACAGCCTTGGTTGGTTTGTTAAGCGCTTTGGCCCAAACAGCTGGATCATTTCCCTTTACTAATTCAAAGGTCACGCCCCATTTAGGTAAAAATTCTGTAATAACCACATGGCACGAAGAAAACATTGCAGCTGATGCAACAACGTGGTCGCCTTGTTCAACTAAGCATGCAAGGGATGCGAACATTGCCGACATTCCAGAACCTGTAGCAACGCACATTTCTGCGCCTTCAATTGCAGCCAAACGGTTTTCAAACATCGCAATTGTTGGATTATGGAAACGACTATATAAATAGTGATCAGTTTCTTCTGCAAAAGAATCAAAAGCTTCCTCTGCTGATGTGTAAGTAAAACCACTATTGAGATACAAAGCCTCAGATGTTTCACCAAAACCAGATCGAGCTAAACCAGCGCGCACCGAGTGTGTCTGTGGATGTAATTCCCAGTCAGGTCCCAGTGAACTCTTACGAGGTTGATAGCCCCAAGGTAGTTTGCTCATGCCTTAATTGTGGCAGAGTAAGAGCATGACTAATACTGCTATTTCAGTCTCAGATCTTTCGAAGAAGTATGAAGATCGCTTAGCGGTCTCTCATATCAACTTTGAAGTACCACTCGGCAGCGTCTGTGGCTTTGTTGGGCCGAATGGTTCGGGCAAAACAACCACTATGCGAATGTTGCTTGGCCTCATAACTCCAACAACTGGGCAAGGACACATCCTTGGCGAACCGATAGAACATCCCGAAAAGTACTTAAGTCGGGTTGGCGCGATGATCGAAGGCCCAGCTTTCTATCCTGCTTTGTCAGGTCATGAAAACTTAATGGTGCTTGCACGCCTTGGTGGCTTTCCCGTTGAGCGAGTGCAGCAGCTACTAGACAAAGTTGGTCTTGGAGATCGTGGCAAGTCAAAGTACAAAACTTATTCACTTGGAATGAAGCAACGATTGGGTATTGCTGCGGCTTTATTGCCTGAACCTAAATTATTGATGTTGGATGAACCAACAAATGGCTTGGATCCCGAAGGTATTCAAGAGGTTCGCGCCCTGCTGCGCGATCTTGCAAATGAAGGAACCACAGTATTTGTATCTTCACACTTGTTATCCGAGCTAGAAATTATTAGCGATTACATTGTCATGTTGCGAAAGGGTGAAATTGTTTTTGCCGGCCCAATTGGTGAATTAATGGCGCAGCAGCAACCAACGATCATTGCGAAATCCCTTAAGAAATCTGACTTAAACCGCATTGTCAAAATTGCAAAGGATGCAGGCCATCACGCTGTGATTCGGGATGGTGCTGTTCATGTGTTGGCTGACATGAAGTGGGCTCCTGTGCTTAATGAAGCTGCTTTTGATGCAGGAATAACTTTGGCACAACTTGCTCCACAACTACCAAATCTCGAAGAAACTTTCTTTGAAATGACGGGGGATAAGTAATGTTCAATGTCATCAGATCCGAACTTCGTAAGCTTCGCCGTCCAACTTTGTTTCTAGGCACTATGGGTGCGGTCGTTTTCTTCAGCGGCCTGTTTTCAGCATTGTTGTACTTATTAATTGATTCACCTCAAGGCAATGCCGATCGTGGGCGAGTAATTAGCCGCGAGGTATTAGCCCTATCAAGTGGCGGCGTTCAGGGTTTTGCAAACGTGGGTGGATTTTTAGGAATTATTGCCTTGTGCGTTTTTGCAGCGCAGACCGCTCAGGAGTACACATACGGAACCCTTCGCAACTTATTAGTTCGTCAGCCAAGCCGAATGAAGATTTTGTTTGGAAAATTGATATCGATGATCATTTTTGCCTTAGCGATGATCACCATATCTGCAATTGTAAGTATTGGGATTTCGGCGATTTTGGCACCGACCATTGATGTCTCTACGGAATTGTGGTTTTCCAGTGCTGGCATTGAGTTCATTTACACAACTTTTGTAAATGTAGTTATCTCGGTGGTTGGCTACGGAATTATTGGAATGGTTCTAGGTCTGCTTCTGCGCTCTCCTATTAGTGCCATTTCATTCGGAGTTCTTTGGCTATTAATTGTTGAGACCTTGCTGATAGCGGTGAAGAATTCTCTGCAATCTTGGATGCCTGGTTATCAATTAAGCACTATCGCTTCAGGTGGAAGTGCTGATGTCACCTATACACATGCCCTTGCAACCGGTGGCGCTTATGTCGTAGTTGGTGCCGTTGTGGCATCAATACTCTTTGTTCGTCGTGATGTAGCTAATTAAGGACACTCAGACTTAAAAACACGGTTTTCTAAGGTTGGGCATTTATTCTTGAACCCTTCCCTTCCGAAAGGTAATTGTGAAAAAGAGTTTTAGGGCGATTTCCCTTGCTGTAATTCTGGGGCTGGCGATTTCGTCAGTACCGGCATTTGCAGCCCCTAAACCAACGGTTGCCGAGATTGAAGCTGCAAAGAAAGTAGAAGCAGCTAAGAAAAAAGCTGCAGATGCCCAGGCAAAGAAATTAGCTGCTGCCAATCAAAGCTTAAGAGCATTAACCGCTAAAGCGAATGCAGCAACTGCGTTGTATCGAAAGGCGCAAGCAGAGTTAGCGGTTGCAACAACTGCGGCAAACATTGCAGCAAAACATGCCGCCGAAACCGCAGCAGCGGTAGCAGAAGCTCATAAAACTATTGGAAAACTTGCCGCCAACGCTTACATAATGGGTGGCAGTCTTACAGATGTTCAATCATTACTAAGTGCCAATGGGCCACAAGATTTAATCGATCAGCTTTCAACTCTCGGAACTCTTGGTTCTCAGAACTCTGTTGCACTTGATCGATTTAAGGTTGCAGAAGAAGAAGCGCGTAAAGCCAAAAAGATTGCTGATGATGCAAAGGCTGTACAGCAAGTTGCAACAGAAAAAGTTGCCGCAACAAAAAAGATTGCAGATGATGCAAAAGCTGAACAAGCAAAGGAAGTTGCAAAACTTCAAAAGGTTCAAGATGAATTAATGCGTCAGTTGATGAGCGCACGAAAAGTTAGAACAACTCTTGAACAGCAACGTCAATTGGCTTTATTGGAAGAGAGCCAAGCAAACACTGCAACGCAGACGCCTGGCCAGAAGAGCGTTTGGCCGGATCGTGGGTTCCAAGGCAGATCTACAATTAGAACAACCCAAGCGCAACGAGACAAAGCAGTTGCATTTGCTAAAACTCAAGTGCTCGCGCGTAAGCCATACATTTGGGGATCAGAAGGACCAAATTCATTTGACTGTTCTGGTCTGGTTTATGCCGCGTACAAATCTGCTGGTTTAGGTTGGCCTAACTGGGATCGACTCAACTCTGCCCTTTATTCAGGCTATACAAAGCATGTTTCGCTCAAGGAACTAGTTCCGGGCGATTTACTTTTCTATTCCTACAAAGGAAATATCTCGACCATTCACCACATCACAATTTACGCCGGCAACGGAATGATGTGGGAGGCTAATTCAAAGGGTAAAGGCCTACTTTATTCAAACATGTACAGCATCAAGGGTTTGATGCCATTTGGTGGCCGCGTCTAAATCAGCACTACTCTTAAGCCATGACTTCAGCGGTCCCAGCGGTTCGAAATGCTGTACGCACCTGGCTTGAAAATTTCGAAGCCGGTGACACCATTCTTGTTGCAGTTTCTGGTGGTGCAGACTCTTTGGCTTTAGCACATGCACTTTCTATTGAATCGAAAGAGTTTGTAATTTCCGTAATCGGCGTGACAATTGATCATCAATTACAAGAACAATCTGGTGTTCAAGCTGAAAAAGTTAAAGCGCAATTGAAAAACTTTGGTTCAGATTGCATTATTAAAAAAGTGACGGTTAATCTGCAAGATGGCCTAGAGGCATCTGCTCGTAAAGCGCGATATGAAGCGTTACAAGAATTAGCTAAAGAAAAAAACGCAGTTGCAGTGTTTCTCGGGCACACACGTGATGATCAAGCCGAAACAGTTTTACTTGGTTTAGCTCGGGGATCTGGAACACGTTCTCTTTCCGGAATGGCTCATCACAACGGTCTCTATGTTCGACCATTACTTGAAATTACCCGAATTCAAAATGAACAATATTGTGAAGAATTAAAGCTGCAATTTTGGAACGATCCACATAACGATAATCCAGAGTTTTCAAGAGTTCGAGTTCGAAATGAGGCGCTACCAATTCTTGAAAAAAGTATTGGTCCTGGAATTGCAGAAGCATTAGCTCGCAGCGCACATCTATTGCGTGATGATGCTGATGCGCTAGATCATTGGACAAAACGCGAAGAGGTTCATTTAGACCTTGCTGATCTAGATTGCTCACATCTGGAAGAGCTGCCTCGCGCCATTCGGACCAGAATCATTAAAGCCGCTGTCTATGCCGCCGGCGCCCCTGCTGGCATGGTCACGATGGAGCATGTGAGCGCAGTTGAGGCCCTAATTTCTGCCTGGAGCGGCCAAGGTGCGCTCAATTTGCCGGGCGGTGTGAAGGTTGAGCGGATTTCGGGCAGACTTTCGCTCTTACAGCACCGACCTTAGGGAGAACCGTGGACTTAGAAGCAGTCAAGGGCGATATTGAACGCGTAGTCGTAACCGAAGCACAGTTGCAAGCACGACTAAAGGAGCTTGCTGCTCAGGTTGAAAAAGATTACGAGGGCAAAGATTTGCTGCTTGTCGGAGTTCTTAAGGGTGCAGTGATGGCGGTTGCGGATTTTTCACGCGCATTACAACGCCATATTGATATGGATTGGATGGCAGTTTCTTCATACGGATCTGGAACAAAGTCCAGCGGAGTTGTTCGAATTCTGAAAGATCTTGATCGCGATATCACCGGAAGAAACGTTTTGATCATCGAAGACATTGTTGATTCAGGTTTAACGCTTTCCTGGCTCAAGGCCAACCTTGAATCACGAGGAGTCGGATCAGTAGAAATTCTTTCAATTCTACGAAAGCCAGAAGCTGCAAAAGTTGAGGTTGATGTGAAATATGTCGGCTTTGATATTCCAAAAGATTTTGTAATTGGTTATGGTCTTGATTTTGATGAAAAGTATCGCAACCTTCCATTTATCGCTGTGCTTGCTAAGCACATGTACGAATAGTTTCTGGAGTCCCCTTAGATGTCACAAGTTCAAAAGCCAAAGAAACCAGTGAAGAAGAGTTTCTCTGGCAAGCAACCAGCTAAGAAAGCTCCAACCAAGAGTCAACGACTTTTCCGTGGACCGCTTTTTTGGATTGTTGCTGCGATTTTTGCAGTCACGGTTTTTGGACAAATCTCTTCAGCAGGAAACAAGTACACACAGATCGAAACTTCTCAGGCCTTGGATGCAATTTCAAAAGCCCAAGTTCAATCGGCAGAACTTGTTGATAAGGATCAAAGGATTCGCCTAATACTCAACCCTGGCACAACAATTAAGGGTGCATCAAAAGTTGAAGCGTTTTACGTTGCTCGCCAAGAACCAACAATTGTCGATGCATTAACTGGCAATCCACCTCCAAAGGGCTGGAACGTAAAGGTTCCATCTCAATCAATTCTTGTTTCATTCCTATTTTCAATAGTTCCGTTCTTACTAATTGGCTTCCTATTTTTCTGGTTTATGAGCCAAGCCCAAGGCGGCAATAAGGTTTTCCAATTCGGCAAATCACGAGCCAAACTTCAAGATCCTGATGTACCTAAAACCACTTTCAAAGATGTTGCTGGTGCAGATGAAGCGCTAGCCGAATTAGATGAGATCAAAGACTTTTTGGCTAAACCAGAAAAGTACGCACCTCTTGGAGCAAAAATTCCAAAGGGTGTTTTGTTGTTCGGTCCTCCGGGAACTGGTAAGACTCTTCTTGCTCGCGCGGTAGCCGGTGAAGCAGGGGTTCCTTTCTATTCAATCTCTGGATCTGATTTTGTTGAAATGTTTGTTGGCGTTGGTGCAGCTCGTGTGCGCGATCTCTTCAATCAAGCAAAAGAGAATTCACCAGCAATTGTTTTCATCGACGAAATCGATGCAGTTGGTCGCCAGCGTGGTGCAGGTATGGGTGGCGGTCACGATGAGCGCGAACAAACCCTTAATCAACTTCTTGTCGAGATGGATGGCTTTGAAGAGAACTCACAAGTAATTTTGATTGCAGCTACAAATCGCCCCGATGTTTTGGATCCTGCATTGCTACGCCCAGGTCGCTTTGATCGTCAGATTGCAGTTGATCGCCCTGATCTAAAGGGACGCGAAGCAATTCTGCAGGTTCATGCAAAGGGCAAGCCTTTAAGTGATGATGTAAAGCTAGTTGATTACGCACGTCGTACACCTGGTTTTACTGGCGCAGACCTTGCAAATGTTCTCAATGAAGCTGCGCTTCTTTCTGCCCGAGACGACAAGCCAACTATTGGCAATATCGAATTAGATGAAGCGATAGATCGTGTAATGGCTGGCCCACAACGTAAGTCTCGTTTGATGAACGATGATGAACGTCGTGTTACCGCATATCACGAAGCAGGGCACGCATTAGTTGCACATGCCTTGCCGCATACCGATCCGGTTCACAAGGTCACGATCATGCCTCGTGGACGCGCACTTGGTTACACAATGGTTTTGCCTGATGAAGATAAGTATTCAACTACTCGCAATCAACTGCTTGATCAATTGGCGTACTCGCTCGGTGGCCGCGCAGCAGAAGAACTTATTTTCCATGATCCTTCAACTGGTGCATCAAATGACATTGAAAAGGCAACTGCGCTTGCTCGTGCGATGGTGACTCAATATGGAATGACTGAATCAATTGGTGCAATCAAACTTGGAGGCGGTTCTACTGAACCATTCTTAGGTCGAGATTATGGTCACCAACGCGATTACAGCGAGAACATTGCAGCTGTTGTCGATCGCGAAATTCGCACTCTGATTGAAAATGCACATCAAGAAGCTTTTGATATTTTGGTAGCCAATCGCAAGATTTTGGATGAAATGGTTGTCGAACTTCTTGAAAAAGAAACTCTGAATAAAGAAGAGATTGCTCGGATATTCAAGAAGGTTAAGTTAGTTACTAAGCGTCCTGCTTGGACAGGTTCAGCAACACGTATTCCTTCTGAACAACCACCGGTTGATATTCCAGAGCGTTTAGTTGTAGAGCCTGTTGCAGAGGAAAAGAAGAAGCCTGCCCGACGTAAGAAGGCTGCAAGTGACGGTAAATAAAGTTACCGTCACCGATGGCCGCGCTTCTGGTCCTTATGATCAGGAACGTGCAGAAAAGGCTGTTCGCGAACTGCTTTTAGCTCTGGGAGAAGATCCAGACCGCGATGGCTTAAAGGAAACTCCGGCACGAGTTGCCCGTGCGATGAAGGAAAACTTTGAAGGCCTGTGGCAGTCACCCGAAGATGTTTTAACAACAACTTTTGATATTGGACATGAAGAGCTTGTGATTGTTCGTGACATCGAAGTCTTTTCACATTGTGAGCATCACTTAACACCATTCCATGGCGTTGCACACATTGGATACATCCCGCGCGGAAAGATCACTGGGCTTTCAAAGCTTGCTCGCTTGGTAGATCTGTATTCAAAGCGCCCGCAAGTACAAGAACGTTTAACAACTCAAATTGCAGATGCAATGGTTGACATCTTGGATCCACTTGGCGTAATTGTCATCATTGATTGCGAACACTTGTGTATGTCGATGCGTGGGGTCAAGAAATCACATGCACGAACAACTACATCTGCAGTCCGTGGAGCTTTAAACAATCCAGCTACTCGCGCAGAAGCAATCTCCTTAATTACTAAGGGCTAACTCATGTTAGTCATGGGCATTTTGAATATAACTCCTGATTCATTTGCCGATGGTGGAAGACACCATGAATTCGATGAAGCGGTTAAGCGCGGTCTTGAAATGATTGACGAAGGCGTAGACATCATCGATGTTGGTGGTGAATCAACTCGTCCAGGAGCTGATCGAGTCAGTCAAGAAGAAGAGATTGCAAGAACTATTCCGGTAATCACAGAGCTAGCCAAGCACGGGACAACAATCAGCATTGACACTATGAGAGCAAGTACGGCTCGAGCAGCAGTTAAAGCCGGTGCAGCAATGATTAATGATGTCAGCGGGGGATTAGCGGATGAGGCAATGTTGCAAACTGCCGCTGAATTAAAGGTTCCATATATCGCTATGCACTGGCGTGGGCAGTCAAAAGATATGAATTCAAAGGCTGTTTATGGGGATGTTGTTAATGAGGTTATTGCAGAGCTCAATGAGCGTATTGAAGCTGCACTAGATGCGGGCATTCACAAAGATAAGTTGATCATCGATCCCGGTATTGGTTTTGCAAAAGATGCCGACCATAACTGGGCAATCATTGATGCAATCGATCGTTTTGTGACTATGGGTTATCCGGTTCTTGTTGGAGCTTCACGAAAAAGATTCTTAGGTGGGGATTCACCTGATCAAAGAGAGCAAGCCACAATCGAACTGACTAAGCGCCTTGGCACAACAGGTGTGTGGGCGGTTAGAGTTCACAGTGTGAAACCGCATAAGGAGGTGCTCAGGTCATGAAAGATCAAATTGTTTTAACTGGAATTCATGGCTTTGGGTACCACGGTGTTTTTGATCATGAGAAAAAAGACGGACAAGATTTTTTCGTGGATTTAACTTTAAGCGTTGATCTAACGATTCCATCTAATTCAGATGCGATTGAGGACACGGTCAATTATGCAGAGATCACTGATTTAGTAGTTGAAGAAATTACTAGTAACCCAGTAAATCTGATTGAGAAATTGGCCGGAAGAATCGCAGAACGAGTTCTTAATCAACATTTAAAGGTGCAGCAAGTATCTGTAACGGTTCACAAACCACAGGCACCGGTTGCGGCACAATTAAAAGATATTGCAGTGGTTGTTACTAGATCACGATGAAAGCCGTTATTGCATTGGGTGCCAATTTAGGCAACTCACAAGAGAATTTAGATTTAGCCATTGCGCTTTTACGCGAGGCAACAGATGTAGAAATCGTTTCTTCTTATTATTCAACTGCGCCAGTTGGCGGACCAGAGCAACCTGATTATCTCAACGCTGTCTGCCTAATAGATAGCGAACTACCTGCAATGGATATGTTATCCCTGCTTCACGGGATCGAAAAGAGCTTAGGTCGTGAGCGAACAGTGCATTGGGGCCCGCGGACAATTGATTTGGATTTAATCCAGTACGGTGGGCTTTTAAGCGCAGCAGATGAATTACAACTTCCACACCCACGCGCACATGAGCGCCGCTTTGTTTTACAACCTTGGTTTGAAATTGAGCCGGATGCAATCCTGCTTACGCATGGGCCGATAAAAGAACTTTTGGAGCAATTGCCTGCTTAGAGGTAAACTGGGAAACATCTTGCCCGGTACCCCGAAAGGACTGGAGCCACTGAAATGACTGTATTAGTGCCAACTATGGGTGCCTTGCATAAAGGCCACCAAGCGTTGATTAAGCGTGCGCGCACTTTAGATAAAGATGTCATTGTAAGTATTTTCGTTAATCCACTTCAGTTTGAAAATAAAGATGACCTAGAAAAGTATCCAAGAATTCCGCAACGAGATATTGAAATCGCAACTATCGCCGGAGCAAACGAGGTTTGGTTTCCAGAGTACGAAGATTTGTATCCAGAGGGCTTTCAAACTCTCAGTGCAGGCGCACTGGGAAACAAGTTTGAAGGTGCTTCTCGTCCTGGTCACTTTGATGGAGTCGTGACAGTTGTAGATCGCTTGTTTGCAATCGCTAAACCAGATAAGGCTGTGTTTGGTGAAAAAGACTTTCAACAACTAACAATTATTAAAGCGATGAAGAGCAAGGTAGAAATTGTTGCTGTACCAACGGTTCGTGAATTTGATGGTTTAGCACTGTCTTCTCGCAATGTTCGCCTCAGTGAAGCTGGACGAGTTACAGCTCTGGTAATTCATCGTGCACTTGCGGCGGCAAAGCTTGCCCCAACTGTAGAAATTGCCCAAGAGGTACTGAATTCTACGCTAGCTACAGAGCCTGGTTTTGATAAAGATTATGCAACGATTATTGATGAAAAGGATTTTTCACCTGCAGATGAAGGTACCGAAAACCGCAGAGCAATAATTGCGGGTTGGGTTGAAGGAGTTCGTTTACTAGACAATATGCCGATGGTAGGGAGATAACGATGTTACTAACTGTTGATGTCGGAAATACAAACACAGTACTTGGAATCTTTGATAACAAGGAAATGATCAGATCGTGGCGTGTAAAGACTGACCCGCGAAGCACGGCAGATGAACTGTGGCTGCAGTACCGCGCCTTAATTGATGATTACAACTTAACCGGACTATCCGTTTGTTCTACTGTTCCTGCAACATTGCGCGAGCTACGCACCATGATTACTGACTATTTCTCTGATGTTCGGGTAACAATTGTCGAACCAGGAATCAAAACAGGCGTACCGCTTTTGGTTGATAATCCAAAGGAAATTGGTACCGATCGCATTGTTAATACTTTGGCAGCCCACACACTCTTTGGTGGTCCAGCAATTGTTGTGGATTTTGGAACATCAACCAACCTTGATGTCGTTTCACCAAAAGGTGAATTCCTCGGAGGCGCGCTTGCACCCGGAATTGAAATCTCAGTTGATGCATTAGCTTCACGAGCTGCACAACTTCGAAAAGTTGAATTAATCAGACCAAAAAATGTAATTGGTAAAAACACCGTTGAAGCTCTTCAATCCGGAACTATCTATGGCTTTGCTGGCCAGGTCGATGGGTTAGTGGATCGAATTACTGCTGAACTTCTAGAGTCTTATTCCGAAAAGCCAACGGTGATTGCAACCGGTGGATTAGCGCCGTTAATCATCGGGGTTTCAGAAACTATCGACCACCATGAGCCTGATTTAACGCTTATTGGGCTTCGTCTGATTCACGAACGAAATGCATGAGTCGGTAGACTTCACGACATATGAGTACAGAGAATTTACCTACGGAAGAGGATCTGCCTGAGCAGCTCCGTATTCGACGTGAAAAGCGCGCATCATTATTAGAGCGCAACGTTGAGCCATACCCAGTCTCTGTTCCTCGCACAAAGTCACTAAAAGAGATCCGCGAGAAATACGTTGGACTCGAAATCGATGTAGCAACAGGTGATGTCGAATCCTTAACTGGTCGAATTATCTTTAAGCGCGATACTGGAAAACTCTGTTTTGCAACGTTACGCGAAGGTGATGGAACAGAACTTCAAGCGATGTTGTCATTGGACAAGGTTGGGCAAGAAGTTCTTGATTCATGGAAATCAGATATTGATCTAGGTGACATTGTTTCTATCACCGGAGAAATCATTACCTCAAAGCGAGGCGAACTTTCTATTTTGGCTAATTCTTGGACTTTGGCGGCTAAGTCATTACGTCCCTTGCCTAATGATCACAAGCCAATGTCTGAAGAAACTCGTGTTCGTATGCGTTATGTAGATTTGATCGTTCGCCCAGAAGCTCGCAGTAATGCACGTTTGCGCCCGGCCGTTATGAAATCTCTTCGCGATACTTTTGATAAGGCTAACTTCATCGAAGTTGAAACTCCGATGCTTCAGGTTATGCATGGCGGGGCTGCGGCTCGTCCATTCAAATCTTTCTCTAACGCATATGACATGGATCTTTACCTACGTATTGCGCCAGAGCTTTTCTTGAAGCGCTGCGTAGTAGGTGGAATCGAACGTGTTTTTGAGATCAACCGTAACTTCCGCAACGAAGGCGCAGACTCATCACACTCACCAGAGTTTGCAATGATTGAAAGTTATATGGCCTATGGCGACTGGATGTCGATCGCTGACCTAACTCGCACCCTGGTTCAAAACGCTGCGATGGCGGTTGCGGGTTCACATGTAGTTACTCACCACGATGGACGCCAAGCAGATCTAGGTGGCCAGTGGAAGCAAATCTCCTTGTACGACGCTATTTCTAATGGAGTTGGCGAGAGTGTTACAGCCCTTACCCCGTATGCAGATTTGAAGAAAATTGCTGAAAAGTTGGGCATGAAGGTTGATCCAAAGTGGATTACCGGAAAGCTTGCAGAAGAGATTTTCGAGCACGTAGCACGTCACCTATTGGTTGAACCAACATTTGTGATGGGCTTCCCAGAAGATACATCACCACTAGTTCGTGCACACCGCGAACTTCCGGGCGTTGCTGAAAAATGGGATCTCTACATTGATGGATTTGAACTTGCAACAGGTTATTCAGAGCTGATCGATCCAGTTGTCCAACGCGATCGTTTAGTTGAACAAGCAACGCTTGGTTCAAAGGGTGATCTAGAAGCGATGCAAGTAGATGAAGATTTCTTGCGTGCCATGGAGTTTGCAATGCCACCAACTGGTGGAATGGGAATGGGTGTTGATCGTTTGCTAATGGCACTTACTGGTCTTGGAATCCGCGAAACTATTTTGTTCCCACTTGTTAAGCCCGAAGTTGATTAAGCAATGCAGATTCGTCCAGCACGCACTAGTGATATTAAAGGGATTCGCCAATTAATTGATTCATATGCACCACAAGGTCGTTTGTTATCAAAAGAAACAGTAACTTTGTATGAAAGCGTTCAAGAATTTACAGTTGCAGTCGAAGGCGACAAAGTTGTAGGTTGCGGCGCGCTGCACGTTCTGTGGGAAGATTTAGCAGAAGTTCGCACCGTTGCTGTTTCAGAAGAACTTCGTGGCAAAGGTGTTGGCCATCAAATCTTGGATTCCATCATTGAGCGCGCACAGAACATCGGCGTGAAGAGAATTTTCTGTCTGACTTTTGAAACAAAATTCTTTGGTCGACATGGTTTTGAAGTTATTGAAGGAACACCGGTTGAACCCGAGATTTATAAGGAACTCCTGCGTTCCTACGATGCCGGTGTGGCCGAGTTCTTGGATCTTGAGTCGGTAAAGCCCAACACCCTGGGAAATACCCGAATGCTCAAAAAGCTGTAGAGGTCCAGATTTAGTCCGATTTCGGGCATAACCCCGCCACATTTAGGGTTATAAAGGTCAGAGCCATTCCGCCTCGCGAGCGTAGCCCCGCAGGTATTAGGCTTAACGAAAGAACGATCCAAAGGAGCACCGCCCATGTTTGAGCGCTTTACAGACCGAGCCCGTCGCGTTGTCGTGCTGGCCCAAGAAGAAGCACGCATGCTCAATCACAACTACATCGGCACCGAACACATTCTTCTGGGCTTAATCCACGAAGGCGAAGGCGTTGCAGCTAAGGCGCTCGAATCTCTAGGCATCTCACTTGAAGGCGTGCGCGCACAAGTTGAAGAGATCATCGGTCAAGGTCAGCAAGCTCCAAGTGGTCACATTCCTTTTACTCCGCGCGCAAAGAAGGTTCTTGAACTTTCACTTCGCGAAGCGTTGCAGTTAGGACACAACTACATTGGAACAGAGCACATCCTTCTCGGTTTGATTCGCGAAGGTGAAGGCGTTGCAGCACAGGTTCTTGTAAAGCTTGGCGCAGACCTTAATCGTGTTCGCCAACAAGTTATTCAACTTCTTTCTGGCTACCAAGGAAAAGAAGCTGTACAAACTGGTGGGCCAGCAGAAGGAACGCCTTCCACATCTTTGGTACTTGATCAATTTGGTCGCAATCTGACACAAGCAGCACGTGAAGGAAAGCTAGATCCAGTTATTGGTCGCGAGAATGAAATTGAACGTGTGATGCAGGTTCTTTCACGCCGTACTAAGAACAACCCAGTTCTAATTGGTGAACCCGGTGTTGGAAAGACTGCAGTTGTAGAAGGTCTTGCACAAGCAATTTACAAGAATGATGTTCCAGAAACCCTGAAGGATAAGCAGCTGTACTCACTTGACTTGGGTGCACTCGTTGCTGGTTCTCGCTACCGTGGAGATTTCGAAGAGCGCCTCAAGAAGGTTCTTAAGGAAATCAAAACTCGTGGTGACATCATTCTTTTCATCGACGAAATTCACACACTTGTAGGCGCAGGAGCTGCAGAAGGTGCAATTGATGCGGCCAGCATTCTCAAGCCAATGCTTGCCCGCGGTGAGCTACAGACAATTGGTGCAACAACTCTTGATGAGTACCGCAAGCATGTTGAAAAGGATGCAGCGCTAGAGCGCCGTTTCCAGCCAATCCAGGTGAAAGAGCCATCAGTTGCTCACACCATTGAAATTTTGAAGGGTCTTCGCGATCGCTACGAAACACACCACCGTGTATCAATCACTGATGGTGCGCTCGCAGCAGCGGCAAACATGGCTGATCGCTATGTTTCAGATCGTTTCTTGCCAGACAAGGCAATCGATTTAATTGATGAAGCAGGTTCACGTCTTCGCATTAAGCGCATGACAGCTCCTGCGGAACTTCGCGAATTTGATGACAAGATTGCAAATGCTCGCAAAGAAAAAGAGTCTGCAATCGATGGTCAGGATTTCGAATTAGCTGCAACGCTTCGCGATAAGGAAAAGAACTTAATCGCAGAAAAGCATGAAGCTGAAAAGAATTGGAAGGCCACAGATCTAGATAAGGTCACTGAAGTTGATGAGGAACTCATCGCACAAGTGCTTTCTCTTTCAACTGGCATTCCTGTATTTAAACTTACTGAAGAAGAGACTGCACGTCTGCTTCGCATGGAGGATGAACTTCACAACCGTGTTATCGGACAGGATCAAGCGATCAAGGCGTTGTCACAAGCAATCCGTCGTACTCGCGCAGGTCTGAAAGATCCACGTCGTCCTGGCGGATCATTTATCTTCGCTGGTCCTTCTGGTGTTGGTAAGACAGAACTTTCTCGCACACTTGCATCATTCTTGTTTGGTGATCAGGATGCGTTGATTCAACTTGATATGTCTGAATACTCAGAGCGTCACACCGCATCACGTTTGTTTGGATCACCTCCGGGCTATGTTGGATATGACGAGGGTGGACAGCTCACTGAAAAGGTGCGTCGTCGTCCGTTCTCAGTTGTTCTCTTCGATGAAATCGAAAAGGCACACCCAGATATCTTCAACTCACTTCTACAAGTTCTTGAAGAAGGTCACCTAACAGATTCACAAGGCCGAAGGGTAGATTTCAAGAACACTGTCATCATCATGACAACAAACCTTGGTACCCGTGACATCTCTAAGTCACTCGGGCTTGGCTTTGCTAACAGCGATGATGACCTAACAAATTATGAGCGTATGAAGGCCAAGGTTGGCGATGAACTTAAGTCACACTTCCGCCCAGAATTCCTCAACCGTATCGATGACATCATCGTCTTCCACCAGTTGACTAAGCCACAGATCATTCAGATCGTTGATTTGATGCTTAAAAACCTTGATGATCGTTTGCATGCAAAGGACATGGGCATAGAGCTCACACCTGCTGCGAAGGATCTTCTTGCAGATCGTGGTTACGATCCGTTGCTCGGTGCACGTCCATTGCGTCGTGTAATTCAGCGAGAGATCGAAGATGGTTTGTCAGAGCGCATTTTGTTCGGTGAACTAAAGCCAGGCGAGATCATCGTTGTAGATGTTGAAGGCGAAGGCGCAGAAGCGACCTTTACTTTCAAGGGAGCACCAAAGGCAACACTGCCTGATACTCCTGAAGATCTTGCTGAAGCACCAACCGCTTAAATTATTCAGCTAGTTTTTTAAGTGCGTCTCCGCTTACGCGATACACAGTCCACTCATCCATGGGTACTGCGCCTAGGGATTTGTAGAAGTCGATGCTTGGTTGGTTCCAATCCAGAACCCACCACTGCAATCTTTCATAATCGCGTTCTACGCAAATCTTTCCTAACTCTTTAAGGAAAGCTAAACCATATCCCTTGCCGCGGTAAGCGGGATCAACGTAGAGATCTTCAAGGTAGATGCCAGGCTTACCAACCCACGTTGAATAGTTCAGAAACCAAATAGAGATTCCAACGACAAGACCGTTATCTTCTGCAACATGGCAGTAAGCAACTGGGTTATCACCAAAGATTGTCTCTTCGATTTGTTGGATCGTTGCTTTTGCTTCCAGTGGAGCTTTCTCGTACTCAGCCAAATCTTTAATGAGCTGATGGATACGTGGAGCATCCTCTTTAGTTGCGTAGCGAATCCCAGACTGTGTCATTGCGGCAGTCTATAGCGGTTGCGGGGAAGCGCCTGAATTAGTTGGTCTGCAAGCAGTGTTTTAAGGGCTTTTTCGACCTGTGATTCATCGGGCCACAGTTTTTTGATTGCAGCCTCTGTCAATGATTCATTCTCGCGCAATGCTTGAACAATTGTTCCGCGGCATTTTCGATCGGTGCCATGCCAATCTTGAGACTTTCTAACAAGATCTGTTTTCGTGTAACCATTTTTACGCCAATTGCATTGTCCAATTATTGGACATAGTTCACAGGATGGATTCTTTGATGTGCACACTAGTGCGCCAAGTTCCATCGTTGCAGCAGCCCAAATATGTGCATTCTTTTCAGGCAGAACAGCTAACCGTCGAGCTTTCTCCCGAGCAGTCGGTGCTGGCTTCGGATGTTCCTCACCATCAATTGCGCGAACCAGTAAGCGTCTGATGTTTACATCCATTACTAAGGATCTTTGTTCAAAAGCAAAAGCAGCGATTGCTGCAGCGGTGTACTCGCCAATACCCGGCAACAACTGAAGAGTTTCTTGATCCTCTGGAACTTGGTTATTGAAATCTTCAGCAATGATTTGTGCTGCAGCATGTAACCGAAGTGCGCGACGTGGATAGCCCAAACGCCCCCAAGCGGTGATTACATGAGCAGGTGTTGCCTTTGCTAAATCCTTGGGAGTTGGCCAACGCTCCATCCACTCATTCCATTTAGGAAGAACTCGGTTTACAGGTGTTTGTTGCAACATGTATTCGCTGACCATCACACCCCATGGGGTTGTGTCACGCCACGGAAGATCTCTTTTGTTTTTCTTAAACCAAGTAAGAATTGGTTTTTCTAACGAGCTCATTCGCCGGTGATTTTTACCCGTTTTAGCGCGGCATCAAGGCGTGAAACTTCAACGATCTCCATGCCATCAATCTTTGTGTCTGATCCAGTTGGAACTAATGCACGTTTGAAGCCAAGACGGTAAGCCTCTTGAAGTCTGCGATTTACACCGCTTACCTTGCGAATTTCACCAGCTAATCCAACTTCACCAATTGCAACTAAATCCGATGGTAAAGCAAGACCTTTGGCAGCCGATGCAACAGCTAAAGCAAGGGCTAAATCAGCTGCGGGCTCGGTCATTTTCATACCGCCAACTGTTGCTGCGTAGACATCACGTCCGCCAACGCGGATATTGGCGCGTAGTTCTAGGACTGCAAGGGTCATTGAAGTACGAGCAGAGTCCAAACCAGAGACAACTCGGCGTGCGTTTCCATAATCATTTTCACGACCAGCAGATACGAGCGCTTGGATTTCAGCAAGAAGTGGACGACGACCTTCGAGAGTTACGGTTACACAGGTTCCAGGAACTGGTTCTGCATGGCGCGAAGTAAACAAACCTGTTGGGTCAAGTACTGATTCGATGCCGGTGTCACTTAAATCAAAGCATCCAACTTCATCCGATGCACCAAAACGGTTCTTGATTGCACGGATTAAACGAAGACGCGAATGACGTTCTCCTTCAAACTGCAGAACAACATCAACAATATGTTCTAACAAGCGAGGACCTGCAATTGATCCATCCTTTGTCACATGTCCTACTAGCAGCAAAGTGATGTCGCGATCTTTACAAATACGAATCAACGCGCCTGCAACTTCACGAACTTGAGTAACACCACCTGGCGCGCCATCTGCCGCTGAACTGCCAATTGTTTGTACTGAGTCAATTATCAAGAGTTGTGGTTTTACAGAATCAATGTGTGCAATGACTGCACCTAGATCTGTTTCGGATGCAAGAAAGAGTTGTGGATCAATTGCATTGATTCGCTCTGCACGAAGTCTTACTTGTGAAGCAGATTCTTCGCCGCTGATATACAAGGCAGGGATTCCCTTTGAGGCAGTTTGTGCTGCAACTGAAAGCAAAAGCGTTGACTTACCAACACCTGGTTCGCCAGCAAGCAAAATCGCAGCTCCTGGAACTAATCCGCCACCAAGAACGCGATCTAATTCGGATACTCCGGTTGCACGTGCATGTGCGGCAGATAGATCTACATCGCCAATAGGAGTTGCTTTAGCGGTTACATTTCCTGCAACTAATGAAAGTTTTTTCGGAGCAGCGATTTCTTCAACTGAACCCCATGCTTGGCATTCACCGCAGCGACCAACCCATTTTTGGGATGTCCAACCGCATTCGGTGCAGCGGAATGGTTCTTTTTCTACCTTGGCCATGAGGTAACCCTATGACAAGGCACTGACTATTTCTTCTGGGCGGCCAAAGTTGCTGGATGCTGAATGATAAATAGTGGAAGTGAGCGTGCAGCGGCATCGCGAATGTGTTCCATTCGGACATCACACAAGCGTGCTAGTTCGGCGTAGGCATCCTTGCCCATCAACAATTCAAGTTCGTACTTGTTTGAGATGTAAACGGGTTGCGTACCAACGTGTGCATCACTGTTACTTGTGCAGTACCAGTCAAAATCGTCTCCACCATCGCCCCATGCAAGACGTTCGTACTCACCAATTACAGTTACAGAGTATTCACGCTCGCCGTATTCGCGAGTTTCAAAGCTACGACGCAATGGCAACTGCCAGCACACATCTGGCTTTGTGTCAGCAAAGTGCTTTCCATCGCGTTGTGCAACATGGTGCAGCACGCAACCAAATGTTCCAGTGAAACCTTCAGCTTCATAACCTTTACGGTTTAGGAAAATACAGCCATCTTCTACGCGACGAGTTTTGCGTTCGCCATCTTCATCTTTTTCTGAAATTCGTAATGGGCCACCAGGCTTCTTGGGACGAGCCTCGTTATAGAACTGCCACATTTCTGGAGTTAAGTAAGCAGCAGCTTTAACTGTGCGCGCTTCATCATCTTCATCGGTGTACATCGCACCTTCGGTGCAACAACCCGAATTTGGTTGATTCTTAAAGACACCTTGGCAACCATCGCCATAAATACAAGTCCAGTATGAAGTTAACCAAGTGAGATCGCACTTAAAGATTGTCTCTTCATCATTGGGGTCAAAGAATTCAACCCAATCACGCGCAAATCCTGCTTTAACTTCTGACATAGTCGCAGAGCCTACAGGCATAAAGGATAGACTTGTTACATGGATCAGCAATCAAAGGTTGCCGTAATCGGTGCCGGTGTAATGGGTGAGGCCCTTATTGCTGCTTTGATTTCATCTGGTGTTAACCCAGATCGCATCACTATCTCTGAAAAGCGAGAAGAGCGAGCACAAGAGCTAGTCGCTAAGTATGCGATAAAGGTGGCACCAGTATCTGCCAATGTTGCCGATGCAGATGCACTTTTGTTAGTTGTGAAGCCACAAGATATGGCGACAGTTCTTGAAGATGTTAAGGGCTCAATCAATCCAAAAGCTGTAGTAATCACCTTTGCTGCGGGTAAGACAATTTCATTCATTAGTAATGGCCTTGGAACCGGTAACCCTGTAGTTCGGGTAATGCCAAATACTCCAACTTTGGTTGGAAAAGGAATGGCTGCAGCATCTATGGGTGCGGGCGTTACCGACGCGCAGCGCGAATTTGTTATGGGCTTTCTATCTGCAACTGGAACAGTAATTGAAGTCTCTGAAGATCTACAAGATGCAGTCACTGCCACAAGTGGTTCTGGCCCGGCTTACTTCTTTGCATTTGTTGAAGCCATGGTCGCTGGCGCAAAAGAGCTTGGTCTTTCTGAAAAAGATGCAACAACTCTTACTATTCAAACAATTGTTGGCGCAGCCAAGTTACTTGACGAGTCTGGAAAAACCGCCACAACGCTGCGCGAAAATGTAACTAGTCCAAATGGGACGACAGCTGCAGCCCTTACATCTTTTGGTAATGACAACTTGAATTCAATGGTTGCAAAAGCAATGAAGGCGGCCCGCGATCGTTCGCAGGAATTAGCGTGAAACGCTTACTTTCCTTAGTTTTGATCGCAGCTTTTCTCTTCACACCAGCAGCTAACTCTGCTCCTAAGAAAATCTCTGTAAAGCCCATGCAGCTTGTAACAACTGTGGGTACACCAGATGAAGTAAGCGGAGTAGTGGCTTCTGGCAAGAATTTGATTGTTTATGGAAGCAAGGCGTCTAAGGCATATGCACGCGCAGTAGATACGACAGGAAAAGAGTTGTGGAACCTTTCTTTAGATCAATCAGCGGCATCCATTGCTACCGCTGCAGCAGTAGATTCAGCAGGTGACATTTGGATAGCAGGTGCGACACCTTTGGCGCTGGGTTTAACTCCACCAAGTCCAGCAGCGACCCCGGTAAATCCTGATAATGCTGCTGCAACACCAACGACAGCTGTTGGCAATCTTCAAGCGGTAACGATCTGGAAACTTACTGCTGCGGGCGTTCTAGCTTCTACAAATACCTTGCCAACAAGTTCAGTTGTATTTCCAACTGCCATATCCGTAGATCGCAATGGTGTGTCCATTGTTGGAATCATTGGAACAGAGAAAGGCAGTGCTGGATTCTTTGTTAACTCTGATAAAGCCGGCGTATTTGGCAAACTCTTACAAATAGGTTCTGTTTCTACGACCACTGATGCAGTAGTGCGCCATACAGATGGAAGCTTCACCGTGGCGGGCTCAAGTAGTGAAACCTTGGCTGGCAAGAAAGTTGCGGGCGTAACTGATGGTGTACTTATAAAGATTTCTAAGGCGTTGAAAATTACTAGTGTTATTCGAAGTTCAGCGGTTAAAGGAAAGCGAATCTGGAATAGCGCAACTTCTACTTTGCTATTGGGAGGCGAAGTTGTTGCTGGCGGAAAAACGGAAACTGCAATCACAAAGTTTTCATCCTCATTTACACCAACGTGGACCTATCGTTTTGCTTCAACAGGTCCGGCAGTAACAGTTGGTTCGACATTTGCAGCTTTTATCTCTACGAGTGCAACACCTCAACTCAATTGGAATCCCAAGGTTGCGACACCATTGCTTCTGACCTTTGATGCAAAAGGCGCTATTACAGCCGCTGATAGCGGGCCAATAGGGCAGAAAGAAGTGCTCGGGGCCGTACTTTCAAAGGAGTTAGGGCTTTTAGTGGTCACATCAAGCGCAGATACGGTTTCGATTTTTACCCTCATTCCGCGGTAACCTAAACCCCCGCACACACAGTGCGTACATTAGAAATGAGAGCGTGACATATGGGTTCCGTAATTAAGAAGCGACGCAAGCGCATGGCGAAGAAGAAGCATAAGAAGCTTCTGAAGAAGACTCGCATTCAGCGCCGTAACGCTAAGTAATAAATTACGGTTTAAGAAGTGCAAGCTTTCCATTAATAGTGGCAAGCAAATACTTGATTTTATTTACAGTCACCCAAGCGCTCTGAGTTGGTTCAGAGCCTTGGGTGCTGCTAACTAAGCGGATTGCAGATTGGCCAAAATCCTTCTTGCTTGTATCTAGAGCACACAATCTTTCTTGGCAATTGAACACAATTGTTTTTCCATCGGTAACCAGGTATTTATCTGGTGTTCCAAAGTTTTCGGTGGTTAACATATAAATCTTTGTGGAATCTTTGAGCCAGCTCCAACGAATTTGATCTGGTTTTGGTGCTGATGCGGCAGAAGCTGCCAGCCATGTAGCAAATACACCGGCAGAAGTTCTGGCTAGTGCAACATCAAATCCAAAGATAATTGCTTCATCAGTTGAAATATCTAGCGTTTCATAATTCCACGCTGTGGGCTCAATCGATGTCCGTGTTGCAATTCGAATTGCACCTGATGTTATCTCCTTTTTCTGATTCATCGAAACAACAGAGTCATATGCAACATATGTAGTATTGCCATCAAAAATTGCTTGAACATGGAAGCCAACGTCACCGGTTGTTCGACCATCGGTCTTGCGATCGCCATCTACTAATTCATAGCGCCAAGAAGCACTTTTGGCTTTAACTGCTCCGAGCAAAACTCCTTGGGATTCATCACGATAGAAGACTTGGACCGCACTTGCCGAGGCCAAACATGCGTTGGCGACGCTTACATCACTAGATGTTCGAACTCGAATTGGATCCTCATAATTGTTTACAGAAGGACCATTTCCATCGACCGTTTCGAAAGTAAAGTTCTTGCCGTTAAAAGTTGAGTACCGAAGATCTTTCTCAGTGGCATCGGTATAGAAAATATGCAAAGTTTGCTTTACGCCGCTGCCATTGACACACATACTTATTGCGCCAGAAAGGTTGTGGGTTGTTCTTCCACTGCTGCCACCAGCACCGTCGATAGTTACCTTTTTCCAACTCTTGCCATCAAATGTTGCAAGCCTTAGGTCACCGCTCTTGGTATCGGTATAGGCAATTGCTGGTCTGCCGTTAAAGGTTGTGCTCGCAACAGTTTTTCCGTCTGCAGTGCTATCAAGAACCGAACTGTTCCAAGCAGGCTGAGGTATCACTGGTTTTGTGATCGCAGGTTCAGAGCTACCAAGTGAGTTTCTTGCGGTAACACTAAATGTGTACGAAGTTCCATTCTTTAACCCTGTAATCAGGACAGGACTTGATTGAGTCTTCTTTTCTGCACCAGTCTTTATGTTCTTTACAACATATTCAGTTACTTGAGCCGTTCGCAGATTTGCTGGTGGATCAAAGGCAATCAACGCCGAAGAATTCGAAGTAAATGCTTGTGCGTTACGAGGTGAAAATGGAAGGTCTGTAGCGACTCCAGCCGCAGGTTTGCCACGCATATCTTCCATCATGGCAAGTAGTAGTGGCCCTGGCTCCTTAAATATTTCACCTGGATCAAGGCTTGGAGTCATTACAGAATCCACGCCTGACTTTGAAAAAGTAGCTTCATCCAAGTGCGAAGTTGATGAACCAGACTCGTAACGTGACGGTGTGTACATCTTGGGCTTAACGCCACCATTTGCTTTTATGCCTTGCGCACCAGACCACACCAAAGAGGTAGTTAGCGCAACTCCAAGTTCTTTAGAAGGAGTTGGAAGATCGGCTAAGCGACGACCATCACTTGTTTGAAGGTATGCATCAAATGGAGTTGGTTGATCCAGACTTCCTAAACCAAAAAATGGATCGTAAGCATCGTTAGAGAGAAAACCTAGACCATGGCCGAGCTCGTGCAAGAAAACAGATTGCAAGTCATATTCACTACTTGATGGAAAACCATCACCTCTGGAATTCCATGTAGCTGCAGAATTAACCTGAATAACTATTTCAGGATTTTTCTTGTCTAAATCTTTTCCTGCCAAAGCATTAGCAAGTGCAGAGGGATACCAAAGCGATGGGTCAGGTGCACCAGTAAAGGCAGAGAAGAAGCTGCCTGGACGCGCACTACCCAAAACGCCCCATGAACTTGAACGCCCCCATGATGCATCTACCGAGATAACAACTGAAGATTTAAAGTTTGCAGACCAAATATCGATCGAGGCCTGAACCTCTTTCTTTGCCCACTCTGGAAAATTGTTGTACTTGACCTGAAAATTAGATTTAACTTCGAGGTTCTTACTTCTTGTCGGCGTTGGTACTGTTGTTGAAGGTTGGGTACCTGCATAGATATGGCCCCAGGTTGTTGCAGGGATTTGTTTGAAAGCCAGTGCAGGTGCAGAAGGTGCAGTTAACAGGGCAAGAATCAATGCGCCAGCAAGAGCAAAAGGCCCCATTTTCTTAATGCGCATCATGGTCACACGCTATCAGGGCGCAATGCGTGGTTTAAGGTCAGGGGTAGGAAATATCTATTCTCTATGCAAATTAGCAGGTTAGAAAGGGCGAATTAATGACCATCGTGACAATTTATGGCCGAACTGGTTGCCATCTTTGTGAAGATGCATTAAAGGTTTTACAGTCCCTTAAAGATGAATTGAATTTTGAAATTGAAGAGATTTTGATTGATGGAAATGAAGAGTTACAAGGTTTATACGGTGAACAGATTCCAGTTACACATATCGATGGAATTCACCATGATTATTGGCGAGTAGATCCAGAAAGATTTAGATCTTCCCTTGAAAAACATCGTCAGCGTCAATAATTTTGTAAGAATAACCTTGTTCAGCTAGAAAGCGTTGTCGGTTTTGCGCAAAATCTTGATCGATAGTGTCACGTGAAATTACAGAATAAAACTTAGCTCCACGTCCATCTGATTTTGGACGCAGGATTCGACCTAAACGTTGCGCTTCTTCTTGGCGGCTACCAAATGCACCAGAGACCTGAATCGCAATAGTTGCATCAGGCAAATCAATGGAAAAGTTAGCTACTTTAGAAACTACTAAACACTTAATCTCGCCAGATCTAAACTTATTAAAAAGAATCTCTCGCTCTTTAATTGGCGTTTCACCCTTGATCAATGGCGCCCCTAGAACTTCTGATAATTCATCAAGTTGATCAATGTATTGACCAATTACCAGAACCTGGTCATCTACATGTTTTTCAACTAAAGCTTCAACTACATCACGCTTTGTGCGTGTGGTTGCACAGTTTCTGTAGCGGTTCTCGGGTTCGGCGGTTGCATATGCCAGACGCTCAGTTTCGGTCAGATTAACGCGAACTTCAATACATTCAGCGGGAGCGATATACCCCTGCGCTTCAATCTCTTTCCAAGGAACATCAAATCTCTTTGGACCAATAAGCGAGAAAACCTCACCTTCCATGCCATCTTCTCGTACCAAAGTTGCAGTTAGACCTAAACGGCGACGCGATTGAATATCTGCAGTAAAACGGAAGATTGGCGCTGGTAACAAATGAACTTCATCGTAAATAATCAAACCCCAGTCATATGAATCAAAGAGATCCAAGTGGGCATAAACACCATTCTTCTTCTTTGTCATGACTTGGTATGTCGCAATAGTTACAGGGCGAATCTCTTTTTTTGAACCAGAATACTCGCCAATTTCATCCTCATTTAAAGTTGTGCGCTTCAGTAACTCTTCACGCCACTGCCGTGCGGCAATTGTGTTGGTTACCAAAATTAAAGTGGTTGCTTTGGCATGCGCCATTGCTGCAGCACCTACAATTGTTTTTCCCGCACCACACGGAAGAACAACTACACCTGAGCCACCATGCCAAAATCCTTCAGCGGCTAACTCTTGATACGGACGGATCTTCCAATCCTTTTGCACCAAGCTAATCTCATGGGCTTGCCCATCTACATATCCGGCGAAATCTTCAGCCGGCCAACCCAAGCGCAATAAAGATTGTTTAATCTGGCCTCGTTGACTTGGCAAAACTGTAATCGTCTCGGCATCAATGCGTGCGCCAAGCAATGGAGCAATTTTCTTTGCACGAATCACTTCTTCAAGAACTGCAGTGTCCGTTGTAATCAAAATCAATCCATGCACTGGATCCATTTCAAGTCGCAAACGACCATACCTTGACATTGTTTCGGCTACATCAATAAGTATTGAATGAGGTACTGCGTATCTCGAATACTTTATTAAGGTGTCGATGACTTGTTCTGCATCATGACTTGCGGCACGCGCATTCCATAAACCCAGCGGTGTTAAGCGATAAGTGTGAATGTGCTCGGGGGAGCGCTCTAGTTCAGCAAAGGGTGCGATTGCTCTACGACATTCAACTGACATTGGATGGTCGATATCGAGCAGAAGCGTCTTGTCGCTCTGAACAATTAGTGGACCATCAGTCATTAAGCAAATCCTTTATTAGTGCGTGTAATAGTTTGCTGCGATCTTCAAGGGTACTGATGTCTACCGATTCATGCGCAGCGTGGGCACCATCTCCAACTGCGCCAAGACCGTCTAGAACTTGCGCGCCTGCTGCGGCAGCAAAGTTTCCATCACTTGCACCGCCAACGGATGCATGGCCAAGTGGCGGCATTCCAAGTGATTGAGCAACTTTTTCAGCTCGCTCGTATAAAGCCATAGTTGATGAAGTTTCAAGCGGTGGACGATTGAAACCACCAGTTATTTCATAACGGGCAGCTGCATTTACTGGCTTCAAAGCTTTGATTGCAGCATCTACGCGCTGTAGATCTGCCATCGAATATGAACGGATATCAATATCAAGTACAGCCAAATCCGGAACAGTATTTGTGGTGTTTCCGGCGCGTAATGTAGTTGGAACAACGGTGGTTCCGTGTTCAGAATTTTCCATCGCTGCGATTGCTAAAACCGCATGAGCAATTTCAGTTGTTGCGTTAATGCCCTTTTCTGGTTCCAGACCGGCATGTGAAGCTTTGCCATGAATCTTTACTTGGTACATCGCTGTACCTTTTCTTGCAGTTTTCACTTTTCCATTTAGCGTTGCCTCTAAAACTAAGACAGCTTTTGCTTTTGCTGAAATCTCTTTGATGAGCTCTTTGCTGGTTGCACTGCCAGTTTCTTCATCTGTTGTTGCAATGAGCACGGCGTTGCCGGTGATTCCCTTCATTGCATACATAGCTTGAATGAATCCTGCCTTCATATCGAAAATTCCTGGGCCACGCGCTACGTTGCCTTCGACTTGCCATAAAGGTTGAAATGAACCCTTTGGCCACACGGTGTCTAAATGAGCAAGCACAACTACATCAGGAGTTGAAGAACCCCACCAAAAAACTGGACGGCCATTTACTTCACGAATCTCAGCGGGTTTTCCCAGAACTCTTGTAGCAATTTCATTTGCTAATGCGATGACATCGCGGCATGCCTGAAGATCTTCAGTTGGTGATTCCAACTTAACTAACGCTTCGAGGTCGGCCAACATGGGATAAGTCTATAGCGGTGCTACGCCAGTGATGCGTGGAATTCTGAAGGTTTGGACCTCTCCCGTTGCATGATCCTTGGCAATTAAGGCCCCAGCGCTAATACGGATTGGATCAATTATTCGGTGCGTTACTCCACCATTGTTGTCGGCGTAGCCAATTGAAAGGGTTTTTTCATCGGTTATGTATTGGTTGAGAATTTCCATTGTTTCATTGGCAGTTGTACGTGGAAGTTGCCCTAGAGCTTCACTGGCAACTTGGCGAAGTTTAGATTGACGATGTGTTGATTTCTCGCCAGTGCGCAAAACTCGTATTGCCGCGCTAATTACATCTGCTGTTGGTGTTTCAATTTCACCAATAATTCGCGGAGGTCTTGGTTTAGCAATTGAACGGTTAGATTTAGGACCAGTTAACATCATTCCATTTGCTGATTCTCCGGCAGGCAAATAGCCAGCTTCTCTTAAGACTCGCATCGCATCAGTTGCATCCATATCGCAAATGACAACTTCAGGTGCTATGCGGCGCAAAGATAATATTTCTAGCTTTTTGTCATTCATGATTTGAGAAATCAGTGCAGTATCTTCACAGCGAATAAATGAAGAAGTATTGCCAACACGAAGTTTTCCGTGTTTCTTTGCTACATCTGCAATTAAATATTCAAGAGGTTGCGGCATTGGTGTCTTAGAAGTTTTAATCAGAAAACTCTTAATCTCATCACCTGTTTTGCCATGATCTAAAGCTCTACGAATTGTTGCTTCGGTAAACCGATAAACAGTTGCACCACCGCGACTTTCGATCTCAGCCATCATCGCTAGCGCCTGTGAAATCTCATGTTCCAATGGTCCTGGCGCAATTGCGGTGTTATCACTTTGGATCAAAATGTGATCCACCGTCTTTGGTAGATCCTCATTAATCGAACTGAGGTCATCACCGTTGAGAAATTCAAGACCAAACTTTGAGATCGCACCTTGCCCGGTTATTCCTAACCATTCCGCTTCACGCAGCGTCCATTCAGCTAACTCTTCTTGCAATGATGAGTTTCTGCGCACAGGTGCCCGCCATGAAATAACCTCTTTGAAACTCTTCCATTCTGGTGCAATACCTTCGTTTTCACGCAATAGATCTAGTGTTAAAGCGCGCACGCGGGCAGCATTTACTCGATCCAATTCTGGGCCGAGGGCAGCAACATTTTTTGCCTCTGCTCGACCTACTAATCCACTAACGCGCGAGGTAATCAACCATTGAGATGCCAGCATTTGCCAACGATCGGCCGGAGTCTGCATCAACCAGATATCAAATTTATTGCTTGGCAGAATTCTTTCATCAGCATCGATACTGACAAGAGAGGCCAGGTACGCAAGTTCTGCAATAAATGCAGTACACGATTCATCAACACCTAAGTGATTTGAAATGATTTTCAGTTCTCTAACTCCCAGGCCACCGGCCCTTAATGCATCTGCAGGCTCATCTGCCCAAAAGTTAAGCAACTCTTCAACCCAGCGAAGAACGGTTGAAACATTTGCAATTGCCGCGAGATTTACTTGTCTTTCATCTCGCTTGCTACCGTTCAACTTCGGTTGATTGATAAATCGTTCTTTGTGAACTTTTCCCCCGCGAAGATGAATTGCAACATCACGGGTCAAGATCACAGTTCGTTGATCTAATGGAACAAGAAACTTCTTTTCTAGAAGCCAACCAACTCCGGGACCGGGGTTTTTAATATCTCCAACACTTCCACGCGGAGGTCCCCACGTTAAACGATCCAAAACTTTCTTTGCATCCGCTGGTGCATCATCTAATTCACTTAACTTTAATTTGGCTAAGGATGCTGGCCCAAGACCAGCAGGCTCTGCGCCCATTACTTCGCGCAATTGTGTTGGTAAGCGCATTCCATCATCTGATGGGTAGATCAAACCGATCATTACTAAATGTGCCAGCGCAGTTTTAGCTTCCTTTTCAGTCAAAGAAATAACTTGTTTTTCGCTGAAAGGCTCATTTATTGAGGCAGCAGCTTCTAAAACTTGGTACTGCCATTGGTTAAGTGAATCAATAGCACGAGCAAGACTCGGCGCAGAACAGGCGCGAACTGCAAGAGATGCAATATCTGAAGGCACCGGGGTAATCAGATCTGGACGGGCGTTAAAAAGATTTAAGAAGGCAGCATCATCAACACTACGTAGGTAGTCGGAGAAGGAGCGCATTTCCATAACTTGCCTACATTACTGGCATATCGGGTGTTCTTGTTAATCAGCCTCGACGTTTACGCGGGGTCAGCCAGGTGGCAAGTGCGGCCAGACGAACAACAAGTGGAGAGATTGCTTTACCAATAAAACGTGCTTTCCGAAAGTCATGAATCGGCCAACCTTCTGCCATTGCACGCAAACCCAGCAGGGCATCGGGATTAATTGCCGATGGATGTCCAACACATTGCAAAAGCGGAAGATCATTGTTGCTATCTGAAAAAGCTAAGCACTCTGTTAGGTCAAACCCTTTTTCTTTTGAAAGCAGTGTTACAGCAATTGCTTTTTCTTTTCCATGTAACAAAGGACCATTCATTCGACCCGTGTAAACACCATCACTGATTTCTGCTTTGCTGCCGAGCGCGCCAGTTAAACCTAATCTATGTGCAATGATAACTGCCATATCTTCTGGAGCTGCTGTAACTAAATAAACTTCGATACCTTCGGCAACTAAAGATTGAGCAATATCAATTGTTCCTTGCCATATTGCTGGCGAGACATATTCATCATAAATCTCTTGAGCAATTGCCTCGATATCTTTGACGTTGTGGCCGCCAATGAAATCTGTTGCCGCGTCCTGAAATCTCTGAATCTCTTCTTTGTTTTCTTTGCCCGTTAAGCGAAATCTCAGGTTTGCTAAAACAAATCGAGAAATATCCTTCTTGGTGAAGTAACCACGCTGGTACATACCTCGGCCCAAGAAGTAAATTACTGAACCGCGAATAAGCGTGTTATCGACATCGAAGAAGGCAGCCCGTTCGCTCGTGAGTGCCATGTCACTACCTTAGCGAGAGAAGTGCTTTAGGGACGCTTTATGCTTTACCAATGAGTTCAACGGTGCATGTAGTTCGTCATGGAGAAGTCCACAATCCCGACAAGATTTTGTATGGACGCCAGCCTGGTTGGCGATTGTCTGAGCGCGGACAAGAGATGGCACGAACAATTGGCGAATGGTCTAAGAGTTTAGATCTTGGAGCGCTTCATGTCTCACCCCTGCAGCGTGCTCAAGAAACTGCTGCTCCTATTGCAGCTGCACACAATATTGCGATTACAACAGATGAGCGCTTAATAGAAGCAGCAAACATTTTTGAAGGTAAACCTTTTGGTGTTGGTGATGGTGTTTTGCGTCATCCTGCTGCTTGGAAACATTTGTGGAATCCCTGGAAACCTTCGTGGGGAGAACCATACGAAGAGCAAATTTCGCGGATGCTTGCGGCAATCTTTGCAGCAAATAAAGCCGCCAACGGTAAAGATGCAATTTGTGTATCTCACCAACTTCCAATCTGGATCTTAAGAAGTGCGATTGAAAATCGTCGCTTACTTCATGAT